>JADMIO011718002.1_pt1 | contig 32546 bp, 30 predicted proteins | sample 8958161 | NCBI WGS metagenome assembly JADMIO01 (sample SAMN16585339, study PRJNA669376) | soil metagenome | isolation source: Crop rotation soil | place: USA: Cullars Rotation, Alabama | collected 2011
CCAGTTTGAGTTAAAAGCTACTGATAATGCAGGTGCCAGTGCAAAAGATACTTTAACGATTACCGTGCTTCCCGCTTCTAATCAGCCACCGGTTGCCAATGCAGGAATTGATCAGTCAATTATATTGCCATCGAATACAGTATCATTATCAGGCAGTGGTACTGATGTTGATGGTACAATCGGGTCTTATGCCTGGACGAAGATTTCAGGACCTTCCCAGTTTAATATCAATAACAGCAATATCGCAACGCCGGTATTAACCAATCTTGTCACAGGGACTTATACTTTCCGTTTGACTGTTACTGATAATAAAGGAGCCTCCGCTACGGATGACATTAATATCGTAGTAAATCAAATCCTGGCAGGTTACAAACTTATCCCTGGAAAAATTGAAGCCGAAGCCTATACCTCGATGAGCGGCATAAGGACAGAAAATGCAGGTGACGCAGGCGGTGGCCTCGATGTGGGATGGATTGACAATGGTGATTGGATGGATTTCAATGTGTATGTGGATTCTGCCGGCACCTATACTGTAAACTTCAGGGTGGCAACTGCAAATAACGGTGCGAAATTACAACTGCGTAAATCTAATGGTACGGTGTTAGGGAGCCTTGACCTTCCAAATACGGCAAGCTACCAGGGATGGATTACGAAAAGCATGGTAGTATCACTTTCACAAGGATATCAAACGCTTAGGGTTATATCTACTGCAAGTCTTGTCTGGAATTTTAACTGGATGGAATTTGTACGCGGCGTACCATCTGCCAAAATAATACCCGCCAAAATTGAAGCTGAAGCCTATGATGCCATGTTGGGTATACAGATGGAACCAACGGGCGACGCAGGCGGTGGTCTTGATGTAGGCTGGATAAATAATAACGACTGGCTGGATTACTATGTAAATGCCTCTTCTGCCGGAACATACAATGTAACATTCAGGATAGCCACGCCTAGTACGGCTGCAAAATTGTCGATAACAAAACCGGACGGTACAGTATTGGCAAACGTGAATATTCCCAGGACGGGCGGTTATCAAACCTGGTCAACAGTAAGTACCAGTATAACATTACCACAGGGTTCACAAACCCTTCGAATTATTTCAAAGGCGAACCAGGACTTTAATTTTAACTGGGTTGAGTTTGTGAAGAGCAGTAGTTTGATCGCTCAAAATACTGAAAGCCTTTTACAAGCTGAAGGTATGCAGGCTTCAACTCCTGGCACATCTTCATTTGAAATAAGCCCTAATCCAGTGAGGGACAGGTTTAATTTAATGATTACCAGTGCCAACACCGGGATGGTCAAAATACAGGTTGCAGATTTACAGGGGTCTGTGAAAAAAGAGTTCCGGCAGGTAAAGGATTTGAAAACTCCGCTATCGGTGAACTTATCATTATACGGACTTACCCCGGGAATTTATTCACTCAGATTGCAGATAGGGAACTGGAGCTATTCAAAACTTATTTTGAAAGAATAGCTTGAGATATGGGCTCTTTGAGTCTTTTTAAATTTGAATTTCTATCTGATGGGATTTCGAACTTTCAAAATGACTTCATAGAGCTCATGATTGTGGCCGGTTAAAAAAACTGCGAAGTCTTTTGCTTCGCAGTTTTTTATGTGTAATGTATTTGACTATTGGTTCTTGTCCTTTTTTTCCTGTATCAGTTGTAACAATTGTAAACCCATTAACCCGCTTAAACTTCCGTTGCCACCAGCGCCATCACCACTTACAATCAGGTCAGGAATGATCTTGATATTGCCTTTGCCAATTTCTTCAGTGATCTTAAACTTAGTAAAGTTATCGCCACCCATTGCTTTTACCTGCAGTTCGTAAGCTTCTGCAGTTGATTTGCCGATAGCCATAATTTTTTCAGCTTCGGCCAAACCTGTTTTTGATATCCGCTCTGCATCTGCAGTTGCGTTTAGTTTTGTCGCTTCTGCCTGAGCTCCTGCTCTCATTTTTGTGGCTTCGGCTTCGGCATTTGCCCGCATCTTGGTTGCATTGGCTTCTGCATCTACCTGCAGTATCACGCTTTTTGCATCCCCTTCGGCTTTCTTTACGGTTGCATCAGCGGTACGCTGGGAAATTTCTACATTCTGCTGTGCTTTCACGATCTCTTTCTGCATATCAGCAATAGCCGTTTCCTTTTCAACGCCCTGTCTCTGCTCTTGCGCAATACGCTGTGTCTGGTAAGTCTTCTGCTGTTCCTCGGCAATCTTTCGGTCTGTCAACGTTTTCATCAACGCTTCAGGAGGAACGATATCACCAATCAAAGTATCTACAGCATTTACATTGTAATCATCGAGCACAGCTTTAATATGTTCTTTGGCGGAACTCTGTCTTTCTTTACGGGTACTTAGAAAGCTGATCACATCACTGTCTTGAGCAGAGTTCCTGAAATAATTACCAATGGTTGGTTCCAGCACCTGGCTTACAAGGTTGCCCATACTTCCAAAACGCGCAATTACTTTTGGCGCTTCAGTTGCAGGAATATGAATGATCTGCGCCACATCAAGATTAAAAGGAAAACCGTCTTTACTGCGCACCGTAATGGTAGATAAATTTTTATCAAGCATATGCGCTTCACTTCTTGCATTGGCCCAATTTAATACGAGATTGGTTGTTGGTACCAACTCTACTTTCATAGTGTATTTATTAATAGGGTATTTGCCGGGGCCCATTGGCTCCATCCAGACACCACGAAAGCCTTTGCTCACAATGTTGCCATGTTTAAAAGTTTCACCTGTAAGATCTTTGCCATCTTCACCGATATAACTGATCACCACGCCAACAAAACCAATTGGAACATCGGTCATTGGTGTTTCTTCAATTTGCACAGCCCATGGATTGATATAATAACTACCCGCTAAAATTACCTGCGGTTGTAAACCACGGCACCCGCCTTTATTCATAAATGTATCAATATCCTGGAAGTTATTGTGTCCCTCCACATTGCTGCCTGCAATCTGCCCTTGTGGAATTGGCTGTCCATCCAGCGCAGTTATTATGCCCACCATATTTTCTTTGATGATGATCTGGTCTGTAATGGTAACGTCAAATAAATAGCTGTTGATGCGGTAAGAGCCGGCAGTAATATAAGCAGTTTGCCGGCCACGTTGACCACCATTCTCCAAAAACTTTTGTGCATCCTGGAAATTGTCGCTGTCAACTCGACGTGCCAGTATGCGGCCAGTTGGAATTTCTGAGCCATCTTTACTGAGTACGAGACCGATTTTTCCTTCAGGTATTACGGTAAAGGGCTGCATATCTACACCGTATTGCCAGGGCCACATGCGCCAATAAAGACCCGGCGCTAAAGTTTTTGCCTGGAAACCGGCCTCACCTTTGGTGGCAATGATCCTTCCATCAGGCAATTCGCGGTTGGCGCCCACCAGTACGAACTTTTTTGTTACGAGGCCTATACGGTTTTCCGGAACGATCACCATCCCGCAGAAAACCCTTAATATAAATTTGTAAAAAAGAGGAAGTATTAATACCAGGAATATCCACCAGTAATTAATAATAAAATCACGAATGTTCATAAAACATAATTTAAGACGTTAAGAAATGGATTTTTATCAGCAGTCGTATGTGCAGGATTTGATCTCGCTTATCTCTGCGTTCTGGCTTGTTCATAAGCTGATCGCAAAAATCAGTATCTGTATGATACGACATTATAAGTAATGGCTAAGTGTGCATAAGTTATAACAATTATTAATAAGTCGGTAATTTTTATCTCCCGGCAACAATATCAAAGACATTTTAAGATTTCGGAATTTGTGGATTTCGAAATCTGGAAATTTGCCTATAAAACTCAGAATAACTTCAAACCCAAAATTTCCAGATCAAGAAATCAGAAATTACAGGCATTGTTTTATTTCTTCCACGGTTTCTATAAATGCCGCTTCATGTTTAATCTCTTGGTGCCATGCCAGGTCTCTTTCAATAAGATCAATTTCTTTTTTGATAGTCGCACCTGGTTTACCCGCTTCGCTACCCATGATAAGCACCGTATCTGAAATAGCAACAGATGTTGCAATATCATGCGATACAATAATGAGTGTTTTTAATTCATCAGAAACGGAAACCTGTAGCAACAGGTCTGTTACCTTATCCAGCACGCAAACATCCAGGCCGGAGAAGGGCTCATCGAGCAACAGGAAATCAGAACCTTTCAGCAACTGCTGAATGATGCTGGCTCTCTGTCGTTGGCCGCCGGACAATTGCTGCGGGTATTTCTTCAGCTCGTCTTTTAAATTGAATTGATCTGCATAGTCTTCTATTATGTTTTTTTCATTTCCCTGTAATGCCTTGTTTTGTTTTGCAGCCATTAATAAGGAGTGAAATACGGTTCTCCACTCGAACAAATAATAATTTTGAAATATCACTCCCATATCACCGGCTTTTACCATTTCTTTATGCCGTAAATGAATAACGCCGGAAGTTGGTTTTTGTAACCCTGCCAGTATTCTGAATAACTGGGTTTTGCCAATACCGCTTCTGCCGATGAGGGAAACTACCTGCCCTTGTTTTATATCCGGACGAACGATGTCTTTGATGTAAAAGTTTATGTTGCGCAGAATTACTTTATCATCGTAAGACAGGTTTATGTTTTCTGCTTTTAATAATGTTTCTGTTTTTATGCATGTTGGTGTCATGATGCTGTCTCCTGTTTTAATTTGCTGTAAGGAAATAACCAATGTCTTGTCAATCCTAATAAATAGTCAAAGCATAAACCGATCATGAAGATGATAAGTTGCAACGCCACTACATGTGTAATGTCGTTATACTTGTTGTACTTTATGAGTAATGTACCAATACCGCCTTCGCTCATGCTCAACCCTTCTACCATTGTGATCATCATCCAGGCAATAGCAAAGTTTTGGCGAAGTATCTCAAATACCTGGTCTGCTTTACCAACAATGATTACCTCATACAATGTTTGCCAGTTGTTGTAACCAAGTGTTTTACATAACTCATACTCTTGTTTGTCTATATTGATGATGACTGAAAGAAATGAAGTGGTAAAGAATGGAACAATGCCAAATACAAGTAAGGATAATTTCAATTCACTTCCATCTTTCGTTAATAACGTGAAGATGAATATCAGACCGGTTAAAGTTAAATACCTGCACTTCACGATGAACTGTGCAATGGTTTTGAAAAAAGGTATCACCGATAAATACGCAAATAATAATGTGATGATAATAGAATATAACATCGCTTTTAGGGTAAGCGCTAAACTTACCAGCATATTATCCAGTAACAATTTGGAAGTAAGCAACTGCCCGAAGGCAGTTGCTACGTTACCGGGTTTAGGTATCAAACCATCAGAAGTTATTTGCCATGCGGTGATAGTAATGATCACCTGCAATACGATCATAATGATGAGTGTCTGCTTACTAATCTTTCCGAATGGTTGAAAAATGTTCAAGCCCCTAATCCCTAAAGGGGAACTAAGGAGTTTGCTCCCTGTCTTACCCCCGTTCCCTGAATGGGAGCTTTTATTTTGTGAAGCTTTAGGGAATGCGTCTTCTTTTTTGAGCTTATTGATAGTCATTTCCATTTTGACTTTATTTTTTTTGAACCACCAAGACACGAAGGCAGTAAGTGTCACAGAGCCTTAGTGCTTCTTGGTGTCATAGTGGCTTTGTGGTTTAAATTGCTGAATATTGAAATGCAGTACAAGGACACAACCGTGCTCAATAGCTGCACTGTCGCTGACTACATAAAAATCTTTTCTGAAAATTGGAGAGATTGAATTCATCAGTAACATATCCGCACAATCCATTCAATCCCCCAAATCCAGGTTCAGACATTACTCACCTAATACAATTTCCACTCTCCTGTTTTTGCTTCTGCCTGCCTCTGTGCTGTTGTCTTCGATCGGTTTGGCAGAACCATAACCTTTTGCTTCAATACGATTTTCTTTTAAACCTTTCTTTTGTAAATAGACTTTAACTGCTTCAGCACGTTGCTCTGAAAGCGGGATGTTTATCGCATCAGAACCTTTATTGTCTGTGTGTCCATACACGCCGATCTTCAAACCTTCTGCAACCACGGCTGATTCAAAAATTTCGTTGAGCAGTTTATAGGAAGATGCTTTAATGTTGGCTGAACCTGTTTCAAACTCAATGCTGTAACTTTTTGAAGAAATTTCTGAAGTAATATTTTCAGCATAATTCGTTTCGATGGCTTTACCTTGCATTAATTCGGGATGATTGGAAATAACACTGTACAAAAAGCTTTTGTCAACTGCCTTTTCATAAGGCATGAATGTTGGCATCAGCGATGGATACATTTTTACCATCAGGTTACCGAATGTGTTGTACACAGCTTTATAACGGTCAACTTTATCATCACCTAAACCATAGGTATTCGCCATGTCTGCAAGATTGAAAACCATAGAACCACCAAGGTTTACTTTCAGGCCTTGTATATCCTTTTCTTCCACACCGTTGTAATATTTCAGCCAGTAATCAGCATCTTTTTCCTGGTACACTTCAGCACTTACTTTAGCGGCAAATGCTTTGGCTTCATTGAAAGATCTTACCTGGTCACCAGCCTGCGCCAATGCAATGATCATGTTCTCGATGTCAGTCCTGTGATCATACGCCCACTTCTTAATAACAATGGTTTGGTTAGGCATTTGGGATGCATATTGTTTGGTGTTGGCTATGGTAACAAGTCCGCCTTTTTTTGAAGCTATATTTACATCACCGGGTGTCCATGTGGCAACTGCATCTACGCCAACTGTTGTATCAATACCAGTTGTTTTCCCATTTACCACTATTCTTCTTTTTTCCGTATAGCCTGTGATATACTTATTCGGAGCATCCAGGAAATCATTAGCGGCAATGATGTTGATGGCGTTTCCATCATAAGTGGTTTCATCGGGATTCACCCTTAAACCATTATCCCCTGCCCATTTCAGTAAGATATTTATATCGCCATCACGCAATACACCAGCTACACATTTGCCAATGGCAGCACGCGGGTCCTGTTTCCAGCTTGGCGGTGCCATCACCTGGTCTTCACCAAATGATTTACCATGTGATACAGGAATAATAATGGGCTGATATTCCGGTCCAAGCACTTCCAGCTCCTTCGATAAAGAAGTCATGAAAGCGGGCATTCCATCACCCATGAATGTGATCAGCACAGCATTGGCGTTGGGATTATTTTTATAATCATTCGCAAACTTTACCAGGTCTGCCATTTGCTTGTTGCAATCATCCTGCCTTACATAAGTAATGTCAAGATGCGCCTTATCAAACAAGGAGCCTTTTGTGGTTTGTACGCCGCCATTGGCATACATGCCGGAGAACTGGCTGTTCCATGCCATACGTTCCCAGGTGATCTTTGTGCCGCCATTCACCGCATCAGCATTTGATGGAAGCGGTAACAGCATTGCGTTTCCGCTTAATGATGCATTAGCTGCATCGGGCAAGGTTATTTTACCTAAGTCAACTGATTGCATTGCTTGTTTCGGACGACCTTGATACCATCTTATACTTAAAATTCCGGTTGTTACTACTGCGGCAATAATTAATAATTTGCCTGCAGGTTTTAATTTGAGTGCCATAGTTGTATGTTTTATTGTTGTTTATAATTTTTGTTTAAGGGCAATAGTTTACCACTCAGTCGCAATGCCCCTTTTTTTGCGATTGTTATTTTTAGGTGACCAACTGCTGAATGGTTACTCAGCACGGTTGTGTCACTCCCTTGTACTGTATTGCTTTATTGAGCTTTTTGAGAACCACGAAGGCTCGAAGACTCTAAGATTCACGAAGGCTTTGTGTCGCTTCGTGTCTTGGTGTCTTTGTGGTTCAATCTAACAGACCTCTGTATTTGTCTGTGATGGATACACCTTGCAGCTTACCATTGTCTGCGTTTTTATTCAATGCCTCTTTGCTGTAGTTAAAGTCTGTATCAAGGTTAAAACGGTTGATGAGTTCAATAGCCTGTGCGGATTTTGCTTTATCTTCCAGTACTTTATCATCCATGAATCGCTGCGTTACATCTATCGCAGACTTTATGTGGCCGATCTTTTCACCGATCTGCTGTTTTAATACAGACAATGCTTTTTCAGCATCCTGGTTCAGTTCATCATCACCTTTAAATGCTTTCATCGCGCTGGTTACAGCAGACAAACCTGTTGTAACAGAATAGTACAGATCTTTCTTTGCTTCCAGGTCAAGCTTTGCATCTTCCAGCATGATACCGCTTTCTTCATAAGCAGTCTCAGAGAATTTGATCAGCTTGTTGAGGTCGCCAACAATGGGAGTGACGTTATCTATGTATTCGCGGCAGCGCAATACATTGTTTGCATAGAGGTCTACTTGCCTTGCATTACCATTCTCCTGTTGCAGGATCTTTACTTTCTGCGCATTTAACTGCAATTCTTTTTCCTTACCGTTTAGCTTATCCATCAGTTCACTTTGTTTGCCTTTCAGTTTAGCTGATTGATGAAACAAAGTTGTCCTGTCTTTATAACCCTGTTCAATTTTCATTTGCAGAATATTGAAAGGGTTTAATTCAATCGCAATACCAATGGTATAGTTGGCGATGAATTCAGAGAAGTAACGGATAGCTCTCCAAAATTTTTTATTAGTGATGATCATCAGTAAAAATCCTAATACTGCACCGCCAATAATTAAGTTGATGAGGTTCCATGTTACAGTTATCAGCCAGGGCAAAACATATACCGTAAAGGCATAAGCCAGCCCTGCAAAGAGGGAGAGTGCCACAATAGTTGCAGCAACATTCTTTGGCTCAGAAAACCAGCCAGGTTTTTTTGTTTGTTGAATTGTAGTTATCATTTTATTTTTTGTTTTTAATTTTTAATAATTACTTACTTGTATTCGTTATTGTTTATTTATTATTCATTATTCACCATTCACCATTCACTATTGACTATTCACCATTCACCATTCACTACTCCCCTAAATACTGCTCTATCTTCTTTATATCCTGAAGAATTCTGTTCTTCATGTTCTGCATTTCCCTTGTATAAGCGCCGCTATTGCTTTCAATCTTTTCTTCATTTTCCTTTACCTCAAGCCGCAAGGCATTTATTTTGTTTTGCAGATCAGTTATTTCTTTTGCAAGCGCCTCCATGCGTTTGGAGTTGCTTTCAATTTCCTGTTGTTTGCTTTGCACCTTTTCTTTCAATGCAGCATCAACAGTCGTGTGAAAGTTGTTTGCATCTGTTTCCAACACCTGCACATATTGTGTTGCGGAGTACAACAGTTTTTGTTTATCCAAGCCCTGTACACTTAAGCCGGCAAAGGCTGCGCTGTATCTTGCTTTTTCATCCGGTATACCCATCATTGCTTCGGTCATTTTAGAGAACTCGAAATAGTCAGGACCCGGAAGATTTGCATCTTTAAACAGCCGGTCGAAATACTGTTTGAATTTTTCTGTTGTTACGTTATTATCGGTCTCACGCCTTGGAAGCGCCTGGCCGTTTACCGCGTTTAGTGTGGATGTTTGTTTTATTGCTTCCGGCTTCGTAACAAGTGTTTTATCCTCTGTTACTTCCACAAAAGCCGAAAGAATTTTTTTGCCAATGTTTGCCATGTATTTGTTGATTTAAGTTTTAATACATCAGGTAGTTTAGCCGCATTTCATCCAATGAAAACGTATTTTCATTTCGTATCGATTTTCGCTGTGTTGAGGTAGCCTGCCTGTTTGCATGCACACCACGGCCATACTTGTACAATGCCAGTATCAATAACACGATACAGGCAATAACCAATAAGATTGGTTTCATTTACCTATTTGTTTTTGATGATCCCTGTTAAGGAAAATGCTTTTTTAAAAGCTTGTTCGGTTTAAATCTTTACTGTGTAGTGTAAATATTACAGGCTGGAGATTCCCGGTGGATTTTCCCTTAATCTGCAAAGGGTAAATAACGCTGCCAGAAATTTATTGTTCATATTGTATGGAGATGTACTCCTGTTTGATTTGAAGACATAAAGGTATATGGCGTTAACAAATGCTTGTATAAAATCCGATACAAACGGTGTTTTTTATTTCACGAATGGTAAAGTATGTGTGATGAGCGAAAAGATATGGGTTTAAGCGTAGTTATTAGGGTTTGAACGGCAGAAGAAATTTCAAACCTTAAATTTGATAATGATTATTAAAGGGTTATTTATTAAAAATCTATCCATGCCGAGTAATATGATAGCCGGGAAAATGTTTGGTATTTACCTTATAGCTCCCTAATTGCATCTATTACAGTAGATCACTTCTTCTTATGTAGTACCAATTCAGGTTTTGATTCACGTTTTAATCTCATTACATTTTTAGCCTCATCAATTTCCGCTATTTCATATTCATGCATTTCATGCTTTGTTTCGTCTATTATGTCAAGGCAGGGATTATTACCTTTCATGCATACTTCATACTTGTATTGCGCTTTAGTCACATTTGAAATAGCTTCTACGTTGCCTTTGCCGCCTGCGGCAGGCTCAAAAATTAAAAATAAACTGGCATTATCGGTTTCCCAGGTGCCGGGTAAAGCAGTTTCAATTGAAGGGATGCTGACTTCTTCCATATGACTTGTTTTGAGGATACTAAATTAATTATTTTAAACTATTACATCAATTCTATAAAAATTTGAGATAGATTTCAAAAGAAGCCTGCATCATACACTGTTGGAACAATTAGATGAGATCATAAGTTAGCCTGGCTAACGCATTGTTATGAAGCCTTTTTAAGTAAGCGATCAGTTATTTTTATACACTTGCCTGCCATAGAGTTTTTATGATCCATTTCAGCGCTGATTGAACGCTGCGCGAAGAAGTAAGTCAATTTCCCGCTTGGTTCGCCAACAAATCGGTCGACAAAGACAAACATTTTAAAACTAATTTTCGCATAACCTGTTATTAATGATCAAAATTATCTGGAAAGATTTTTTTTTAAGTAGTGTTAATGCGATTATTCAAAGGCTATTGCCGGCTACAGCGCTGGCATTTGATCTTCACTTCAATTTTACTACACCCGACTTATACAGGTTCAATGATTTTTGAATGATAATTTTGATCATTTCTATAGGCAGGTCTTTTTCCGGATTCAATAACATGATTTTCATCCTCGAACGTTTTTCCCGTATTAGAAATGGTTCATCAAAATACTTTCCTTCCACAATTCCGAGGTAAGGTTGTTTTAATTTTTTATGCACCCATACATAGCAAAACATTTTGCCCTTATAACAGAAAAAAGGCATGGCGTATTTCCATTCAGCAGAAATATTTTTATCCTGTTCTAGTATAATTTTCTTAAGCGCCAGCAAACAGCTTTTCACAGGTTCTTGCTGTTGTTCATAAAACTGGTCATCTGCTTTCATTGCATGTAAATTATTTTTATTCTGCCCTGTTACCTCAGAACTAAAAAGCTATATTTTAACGTGTTGTGCTGATAAAAAGTTTGTCTCAATACTTTTTTTCTTATAAGTGACTAAATTGTTTTTAATGAGTTTTATCATTTCTTTTCTCTCTATAAAGTAACAAATTATTTTGTGGCTCATGGCCGCTGGGGCCTCGCTCATGCAACGGCGCTGCCTGCGCTTCTTTGCAGCAATAAGGCTTTGCCATTGCTGCAATTTCAACTGCGTTGAAACCGAACCGCAGAAGGCGCCTAACGCATGAGCTGGTGAAACAGGAGTAACACTCTGCTTGTTACTTTAACCGGTTTGGAGTTTACAACTGCTATTCACTTGAAAAAAGAAAGTAACCAAAGAAATTCAAGCACGGATGATATTTCGACACATCCGTGCGCGCACCTTGATTAGGCTTTTGTAGTGTTGATTCTTCAGCTGTTGGGCCGCGATGCTTAATCTTAGTCGGTATCACTGTATGTAAGAACTTAACCCACATTGCAGCTATCCGGAAAAAAAGTTAGGTTTTTCAGGGGGTTGCGGTTTTTTAAATTCATAAAGGGGGACTACAGATTTCTTACGTGCAAATGGTTTTGATTTATATTGTAATGCAGTATAAATTTTGGTTACATCGTCATTAGGCTCACTGCATTGCCTTATGATGATTTGTTGATCATACTCATTTTCCATTGTGGTAGTTACTATTTTTTGCGTATTCATTATTCTCACAATATCCCGCCACTCGTTTTTGATACCTTTTTGTTTTAACTGGTAGCGGATGGTATTAACCATCCAATAAGCCAGCAGACCGAGGTGCAGATGTGCCATTGAAGCATCATCTTTTTTATGATAAATGGGACGAAGATCAAGATCAGTTTTTAAAGTACGGAAGGTGGCTTCTACCTCCCGGATGATATTATAAATGGTCCACTGCACCTGTTCATCTTTTTCATCAAGGGTTGTGCGCAGCAGGTAATAACCTTCTTTTTTGTCAATAGATTTTTGCTTCCATGTTATGTTAGTGATAATACCTTTATCATTTGCTTCAGCAGCTATATCGTAATACTTGTGGATGCGTGGATATTTGGTCTTGAGCCTGCCAATACGTTCCCATACTTTCTCTTGCTTTTTGACACCACTTTTTTTATCGAGGCTTTCTTTTATTTGTGAAAGCCCCTGCTCAAAGCGCTGAGAAAAACGGCTGTTCATTCCCGATTCCTTTAGTGCTTTTCCAGGGCTGTGTACCCGCAGCCATTTGTCACTGCTGTTTTCTACCGTTACTTTTTGAAGGGTGATTGGCTGCTCTTTCTTATCTGAGATCTGAATAGGGTTGCTGTTTATATCTACCTTGTATTTACTCATGCCGGACCTTGATACACACATATAGTCAAACTTATTTTTTTTAAGCAGTTTAAGATTGTCCTCTGTAGCGATGCCTGCATCTAAAACAACTATGGGATGACGTTCTGTTGATGAGGTTCGTGCAGACAGTCCGGTAATGATCTGCTCTAAAGTTGTGCTGTCTGATGTGTTGCCTTCAAATAGCTGGGAGTATTTTAGAAAGCCTTCGGTGTTGATCACTACTGCAAGTACTATGAGCCGTGCATCATTTCGCTTTTCTTTACTCTTGCCAAACCTGGCTATTTTGCTGCCGCGCATGGAGCCTTCAAAATAAGTATTGGTCAAATCGTAAAGGATAATTTTATCATTAAGATCAAAAAGCTCATTGGTGCGTTTGCTCAGATGTTTTTCCAAATCCTCTTTTATCCTCCATAAGCTTTTGCTGATCGCATACAGTTTGTCTTTGGTTATCTTCTCAACCGGGTAACCTGTAAGTTCACAAACCGATGAATTTTGTTTTATCCATTCACTTGTCCTGAGTTCACTTGCAGGGTAGGCGGCACGGCTGATTATATGTGTAAGGGCTAATTGTATTTGTTCATTGCACCAGCCTTCCTTACTCAGGAAAGCACTCATATTTAACTGCTCCAATGCCTGCATACAAAGCCACTCTGCACCCGCTTCTCTTATATTTTTGTTTTCTACACTGTCTGTATTTATGCGCTGATAATCTTTGCCTGCAGCTATATCCAACCGTTGTTTTTCTTTTATCTCTGCAAAATACTTTTGAGCTAATTTTTCTACGATCTCATCCTGAGGATTAAACAAATCCTGCTCTCCGGTATAGCTCTGTCTTACCAGGTCATTTATCCGCAGAACAAGCGCTTTTTTCTGATCGATGTCAGGTAACTTTTCCAGTGAGCCAAGATGAAGAATTGTTTGATGACGTACTGTATTATTGAAGCGGTAGCTTTCACATAAGCGATAACTTTTGATTCGCTCACCGGTAGATTTTTTGGTTTTGAAAATAACTTTCAAAAACATCTCTCAAAGCTATCATAAAGAAAAACCAGAAATAATCATTGCAGGGGGACTACAAGCAATTTTCAAAAAACCAGGTATTGATTTTCATTATACAAGGATTTATAGGTAAGTCAATAATGCCTCTTTTTAACAAATTCTACCAGCTTTTTTAACATTCGAGAGAGCTAAGCCTGCAATGTGGGTTAACCGGGTTAGCCTCGATTAAAAATGACACATTGTACGAGCATTTGGACTCTTTCAAAGTTCCTTTAAGGCCTTTTTTAGGATGTATTGGCGTAGCACCGTCAAATAAAAAAAATGAGATCCTGAGTTTTTTCCAGGGAGATTTTGGTGGTAATCTTGATTGTTCTTTTGTAACACAATCCGCAACTGTTTACCTGCCTGTTTTTCATGATGGCGCTTATTTATATATTGGAGACGGCCATGCGGTGCAAGGTGATGGAGAGATAGCCGGTAATGCATTGGAGACCTCATTAGATATTTCCTTCACGGTAAAAGTTATTAAGAAAGATCTTTTACAATTAACTTCTCCAGGATTGAAGATTCGGCGTATATCATGGCCATTGGAGTTGCAAAAAAATTAGACGATGCTTTAAAAATCGCCACAACTGATCTATTGCAATGGCTGCAGCATGATTACGATTTGACACTACAGGAGGCAACACAGGTTATGAGTACAACTATTGAATATAATATTCCAGAAGTAGCAGATCCTAAAGTTGAAGTAATAGCTAAGATTAAAAAGGAGGTGCTCAGACATTTAACAAAGAGCCATTAGATTGAGTGAAGGTTGGCACGGATGCCAACAATAGCAGTACATTAAGGGCTAACAACCTTTCAAAGGTGTCAACCCTTAATAAAAAGGGCTGCTCTTGCGAGACAGCCCTCTGTAACCCCTATTTACACTTATTTAAAGAAGCTTACTTTTTTCATCAGCTTCCGGTTTTCTCTTTTATGAATAAGGTTGTACACTTTGGCATAAATAACAGGCAGTAATAATAATGTGAGTATGGTTGATGTTACCAGCCCGCCGATAACAACAATGGCTAAAGGTTTTTGCGTTTCGCTTCCTATGCCCGTACTGATGGCTGCCGGCAGCAAACCAATGGCTGCCATCAATGCCGTCATTATAACCGGCCTTATACGCGATTGTACGCCTTCAGCAACTGCCTGGTTCAACGGCATTTTACTTTTCAGGTTTTTCCTGAAAACGCTTATCAGTATCACACCGTTTTGAATACAAACACCAAACAATGCAATAAACCCTATACCGGCACTTATGCTGAAATTAATACCGGTTAAATGCAAAGCCAGTATGCCGCCTATTAAGGCAAACGGTACATTTAAAATGGTGAGCAGCGCGTCTTTTGCGTTACCAAATGTTATGAATAAGATGAGGAATATTGCGAGCAAACATATAGGTACAACATGCGCCAGCGTAGCACTGGCGCGTTGCTGGTTTTCAAACTCGCCGTTCCATGTTAAAAAATATCCTTTTGGCAAATGCACATTTTCCCGCACTTTTTCCCGCGCTTCCGTGATGGTGCTGCCAAGGTCTCTTCCCCGGTTGGAAAATTTTACAGCAATGTACCGGTTGTTATTATCCCTGTAAATAAATGCGGGACCTGTAAGCATCACCACATCTGAAATTTCTTTCAAAGGCACTTTGGTCCCATTCTCGGCAGGCACCATGAGGTTCTCGATCTTCTCCCTTGTATCCCTGAAATCTTTTGGATAGCGGATACGTACATCAAATCTTCTTTCTCCTTCGTATAACTCAGTGGCGGCTTTACCACCGATGGCTGTTTCTATCACCGAATTGGCAGTTTCCGTATTCACGCCGTATAAAGCCATGCGTTGCTGGTCTAACTCTATCCTGAATTCAGGTTGACCGAGATTTCTTAAAAGACCGAGATCATCGATGCCGCTCACCGTTTTCATTTGTCCGGCTACCTGCTTTGCCAATGAATCCAATGTGCCGAAATCCGTTCCGAAGATTTTTACCGCAAGGGATGCATTTACGCCTGCAACCGCTTCTTCCACATTGTCGCGTATGGGTTGCGAATAATTCAATACGATGCCCGGTATCTTGGTTAACTGCGTGTTCATGCTGTCGATCAAATCGTCTTCTGAAATTTTTCTTTGCCATTTATCAGGTGAATAGAGATCAACCTGTATCTGTACATCAAAAAATCCTTTCGGGTCTGTTCCGTCATTGGTGCGGCCTACCTGCGCGAGTGTTTGTTTTACTTCAGGGAACTCGTGTAATATATCCACCATTTTGTTGGATATTGTTCTTGCTTCATCCAGCGAAACACTCATCGGTAACTCTGCTTCTACCCACAGCGCTCCTTCATTTAATGCCGGTAAAAATTCTGTCCCGATAAATTTTACAGAGAAGAAAGTAATTGCCATTACCACAACAGCAACGACCAAACTTGTATTTTGATATTTATAAGTCTTGTTGAAAAGTTTCGTTATCCCATTCTCAAAAAAAGAAACTATGGGATTGTGTTTTTCCTTTACATTCTTTCTAAGCAGTATGCTTGAAATGGCTGGCACAAATGTCAGCGTTAAGAGTAATGCACCCAGTAAAGCAAAAGCCAAAGTGTAGGCCAATGGCGAGAACATTTTTCCTTCTACTTTTTGAAAAGAAAATATGGGAATTAAACAGGTAATGATAATAAGTTTTGAGAAGAAGATAGATTTACCCATTTCAGCACCAGTGTTTTTAAAGAGGCCAAGTTTGGCAAGCTTATTAAACTTGTTCATGCCAACTTCCCGGGCTTTCAGATCCAATACCACAAATAAACCTTCTACCATCACTACGGCTCCGTCTATGATGATACCAAAGTCAACGGCGCCAAGACTCAGCAGGTTTGCCGACATGCCCCTTATACGCATGCATATAAACGCGAACAACAATGATAAGGGAATGATGATGCTAACGGTAACGGTTGTACGCCAGTCAGCCATGAATAAGAACACAATCACTGTTACAAGTATAATGCCTTCAGCGAGGTTATGCAACACGGTGTGTTGTGCAAAATCCATGAGATTGGTGCGGTCATAGAACGTATCGATCTTTACGCCAACCGGCAAAATGTTATTATTAAGATCATCTACTTTTTTGTGAATGGCATCCAACACAACAGAAGGGTTTTCGCCTTTGCGCATTACAATGATGCCTTCGATCACATCAGGTTGTTTATCCCTGGTAACCCAACCCAGCCGCGGTTTTCCTGCTTCATTTACCTGGGCTATATTTTTAACGAGAATGGGCACGCCATTTAAATTAGTGACGATAATATTTTCGATATCGCTGATATTATTTAAGATGCCGATGCCTCTCACTACGTACGCTTGCCCGTTACGTTCAATAACATCGCCCCCAACATTGATATTGCTTTTCTGAATAGCATCATACACATCAAGCGGTGAAAGATTATACTTGGTAAGTATGTCTGGATTTACATTTACCTCAAAGGTCTTTTCTTCTCCGCCAAAACTGTTTACATCCGCCACGCCGGGCACTGATTTAAACTGCCTGTCCAACGCCCAGTTTTGTATGGTTGTGAGATCGCGTATGGAATAGGTATCGCTTTTTAAAGTATAGCGATATATCTCACCTGTTGGTCCGTAAGGCGGTTCCACTTCAGGCTTAACACCATCGGGAAGATCTGCATTGCCGATGCGGCTTAACACCTGCTGCCGTGCGAAAGCGTCATCAACACCATCATCAAAAATTATCCTGATGTAGGATAAGCCAAATGCCGAAGTAGAACGCAGGTTTATTTTTTTCTGAACGCTGTTTAATTCTGTTTCCATCGGGATGGTTACAAATTTTTCTATCTCTTCTGCGCTGCGCCCCGGCCATTGTGCAATGATGATGATCTGTGTATTGGTTACATCCGGGAATGTTTCAATAGGCGTGTTTTGATAACTGAAGAATCCGATGACCGCCATCACCGCCGTTAAAAAGAAAACAAAATAGCGATGCCTTAATGAAAAATATATGATCTGCTTAATGAACCTGTTCATGCTGAAAAATTGATGGATCTAATGATCCTTTTGATGAAGGCAGCGCATTTGAAACCGGACCAGGTGCTGCCATGAAAAACTGCTGTATCCCGAATCGCTTTGATCCCGGGACAGGCAAGGGAGTGATCCCGCATCGGGTGCGGGACAGGCACAACAGCGCTGCCATGAAAACCCCATGCTGGTAACATAAAAATTGATTTAAAACTCTGCATTCAATGCATTGTATAAAAGCAACTGGTTTTTGGTGACCAGTTTTTCACCGGGTTCCACATTGCCGCTCACTAAGCCTTGCTGCCCGCAACCTGTAGCAGGTTCACCTGTTTTACTTTAAGACTGTCTCTTGAGTAATAGCTAACAATATAATTTTTGCCATTATCTGTTATGACACTACTGAAAGGAATGCAAAGCGCCTGCCGGGCATCTTTTGTTTCAACAATCACCCTGGCAAACATCTGGGGCTTCAAGGAAAGATCAGTGTTGTTTAGGCTGATCCTTATTTTCATGGCCTTGTTCTCCGGATCGAGCACCTGGCTTATCTTATCGATCCTGCCATTGTACACTTTATCGGGAAAAGCCAGCGTGGAAACCTGTACATTTTCGCCCTCGCTCACCCTTGATATATCGCCTTCAAATACATTTGCCCAAACCCAAACATTTTTGAGATCAGAAATGGTGAACAGGTTATCGCCCATATCGCTGCGGATAAAGTCGCCGGCATTTACTTTCTTCTCTACAATATATCCATCTATCGGCGCCATCAACGCGTATACACCATTGGAAGAAGATCTTGCACCGCTGTTAATATTGATAGATGATTCAATTTTATTTTTTTCAGCAAGTGCCTTTTGGTAGTCCTGCTTTGCTTCTGTATAATCTTTTTCGCTGGCAATACCGCTTTGGTATAAAGACTGCTGATTATCTAATTGTCTTTTTGCGATCGCGATATCTGCTTCCGCTCCTGAAAGATCTGCATAGTTGCCGGCTATGTCGGCGCTTCGTATGGTGGCAAGCTCCTGGCCCTTAGTGACCTTATCACCAAGCGTAACTTTTGATTCAATCACCTGGCCGCTGCTTCGCGGAAAAACTTTTACAATATTGTTTTCATTAAAGCCAACCTGGCCACTTAGCGTTAGCGTGTTATCAATACTGCAATTAGTGATCGTGTCTAACTGTATCATCTTTGCCATAGTATCACTCAAAACAAATTTTTCAGGCTTTGGATCTTCCTTTGGCTTATGACAGGATATTATAAAAAGAATGATCGTGCTCACTACACTTATAGAGAAATATTTTTTCATATACTATGGTTTGAATTTATTGGATCACATCGACACCTGTTTCATAATTCAACGCATCCGCTGCCAGCAACAGGTTGAGTTGTTGCTGCTGTAATTTTTCCTGCAGGTCTTTGTAATCATTAAAAAAACTGATGAATTCCAAAAAGCTTATCTGTCTTGCTTTATAGCTGTTGAACATGTTTTGGTATAAGGCGTCATAACGCTTAAAGAAATCCTGTTGCTCACCGGTATTCTGACTTTCAGCCAGCAACAGTTTTTTATAAGCATTCATCACATTGTTCTGCAGTTCTGTTTCAGCATTACTCGCTACAGCCTGTTGTTGCTGTACTGCTGCACTGGCTGATTGAATGTTGCCTTTGTTTCGATTAAACACCGGGATAGGAACTGAAACACCAATGCCAAAATAATTCAGCGCATAATTTGATTGCCTGTCGTAATTAGGCGTTAAGGTAATATCGGGAACGCATAATGCTTTTTGATAAGCCAGCATTTGTTGCTGGTAAACCGTTTGTTGCCGTTGTAACTTGTAGTAAGGATTATTTTGCTTCGCCTCGTTAATTAAAACTGTTGCATCATCGGGAAGAGAAGTTTGCGACGGCGTTGCATTTTCGGGCCTGATAAAAATGTTGCCGGTTGTATGCAGGATCGTTTTCATGTCGGCTTCCGCATCTTCGATAATGTTTGCGGCATCAACCATATCCTGCTTTAATGAAACACCGAGTGATTGAAGTTGCAGGAAATCTTTTTGCGAAATATTGCCTGCATCCAATTGAACCTTCATTGCATTGATCAATGTGTTCAATTGTGCTTCCTGCTGACTGTAAAAATTATAACTGTTTAACTGGTGTGCTATGGTATAATAATCAATGTGCAACTGGCTTCGAAGTTTACGCATCACATCCTGCAGTTGCAGTTTGCTTATTGCTGTATTTGTTTGCGCAGCAGCGATAAGCTTTCCGCGTTTGCCTGCCGTTTTGATCAACTGGTCAATTTCAAAATAATATTGCGCACCCGGTGCACCATCGGGCAAGGTTTTATAAGGGAAAAAATTATTGTTGGCGCTGATGACCTGGTCTGTATTTAACACAGGGTTATCCCAGTATTTTGCCTGTATTACCTGTGCAGTTGCAGCATCTACATTATAATGAGCCGCCAATATGGAGAGATTGCTGTCGAGAAATATTTTTTCTGCCTGTTGTAAAGAAATAATTGTTGTGTCTGTTTGATCATCATGTTGCGCACATACCTGTATACACGACAGCAAAAAAATACATATATAAATCAACCTGCCCTTTGCAGGCATTCTTAGAAATGGTATCACGTGAAAAGTTTTGGAAAAAAATAAATTACAAGTCAAGGCCTTAATGAAGGCTTAACTGGTGTTATGTTAATTGTAATCTTTCGTATTTGAAGTGAGTAGTGCGTGGTCAGTTGTGAGTGGATGTCGCATATTAACGTTGTTTACTCACCACTCATCACTAACAACTCACGGTTAACTTAACACCAGGAGATTGTTATAAAGAAACTTAAGCTTTGGGTGGAGGAGGATTGATCTCTTTACAGAAAAGAAAATTGTAATCTATTTTATGCGGATATAGATACTCTGTAAATATTTTGGGTGTTGGCTGTGCTTTAAAATGCTGGAATGAAAAAAGGTTAAGGTCTATATGTTTTGAGAATTGCATTTCCTTATGCCCGTCATTCGGATATTCAGGAAAAGCATTGCTGTGTTTTAAAACAACTTCGCTAACATATTCCGTTATGGAATTGATCTCATTGGAATAGTTCAAAACATTTCTTTGCTGCAGCAAATCAATGTCCTGTGCATAGATACTTACATTCAATATCTGCAATGCAACGATGAACGTTATACACTTTGCAAAAAATATCTTCCATTTCATTTGCGCCGCAAGATTAAAGCAATTTTAAAATTCTGCCTGTTAATAACTGATGAAAAATTATCATGATGTCTGTCAAATTAATTTCTATATCCTCATGTATGCAGAATGAAGAACATCTATAAAACCCGGGGTTTAATGGTAAATAAAAAAATAACATTTTATACGAAATAGATAAAGTCCTGAAACCCAAATAAAATGTCTGTGGGCATTCATATATACAGGATCAATATTTTAAAAAAATGAGGTTTATATTTAATTTTGGTTTTTTGCACTGATTACTTGTTTGTCATGGATATATTTCACACGCTCGTTGACGAAGCGAAATCTTTTTTTGGGATTAATGGTTTGCTGGACATGTATAAGGCCGGCGATTACAGCAAGCTACTTACACTGGATGGTATACTTGCCATGGTTTCACCGGTGATACCACTGATACTCCTGCTCGAGATCATCCGTGCACTGGTATATAAAAGGTTCAAGGTCGAAGATTACAAAGTCCCGTTTATCATTTTTATATTTAACCGTTTTGTTTCAAGATTTATTTCCATTGCGGCTGTTGCCTTTTGTATAGCTGTGCTCGAAAAACACGCCATATTTACCTCCTCTCTTAAATGGTATTGGCTTATCTATGGTTATATCATCTGGGAGTTCTCCCATTTTATTTATCATTTTCTCGCGCACAAGGTGCGCATATTATGGTGCCTGCATTCCACGCATCATGCGCCGCAGCAAATGAACCTGTTCGTGGGCTTTGCTCATTTTTTCCTCGAGGGGCCTTATGCCGATGTGATAAGAACATCTATTTGTATACTGTTAGGGGTTAGCCCGCCGCTATTGTTCCTGATCATGTTCATTGACGGTACTTGGGGTGCGTTTATTCATGTAGGCGAAAACATCATAAAAGACGGGCGCCTGGGTTTCCTCAACAACATTATACTTACGCCTTCCCATCACCGGGTGCATCACGCGAAGAACCCGCAATATCTTGATACCAATTTCTGCAACCTGCTTAACATTTGGGACAAGGTGTTCAAAACATATAAAGTGGAAGAACGCGAAGAACATCCTGTGTATGGCATAACAAGGAAGATGAATCCCAATAATTTTGTAGATGTTTACTTTGGTGAGATCGTTGCATTATGGAAAGATGTTAGAAAAGCGCCAGGCATAAAAAACAAATTATTATACATTGTTATGCCACCAGGCTGGAGCCATACGGGAAATCATTCAACAGCTAAAGTTGTGCGGGAAGAATTTGAAAAGCAACACCAACACGAGGAATCATTTGCAGAGGAATCTGTGATGAGTACTTAAGGACTTTCCTTTACTGCTGATTTTGGAATTTATATATGTTGTGATTTAACCGGAATTTCGTAATCTCCCAATCCCAAAATCTCAAAATACTTCTTATACATTAAGCAATCTTTCGGCTGCTTCCTTCAGCGTCTCTTCTTTTTTGGCAAAACAAAAACGCAATACTTTGTTATCTCTTCTGTCTTGATAAAAACTGCTCATAGGTACTGTAGTAACGCCGCATTCTTTGGTTAACCTTATAGCGAACTCCATGTCATTTTCATCACTGAAATCTTTATAACTATAGCATTGAAAATAACTGCCGTGAGAAGGAATAGCTTTGAATTTTGTATCCTTCATCAACTTTTGAAAATAATCTCTTTTGCGTTGAATAAATTTTCCTATCGAAAGGTAAGCTTCCTCATTATCCAAGAATTCTGCCAGTCCATATTGTACAAAACTGTTGCAGCTAAAGCAATTGAATTGGTGTATTTTTCTAAACTCTTTCATCAGCGCAGGCGACGCAATACAATATCCTAATTTCCAGCCGGTGCAGTTGTATGCTTTTCCAAAAGAAAAACAAACAAAGCTTTTTGCGAGCAGTTCCGGGTAACGCAAAATGCTGTAATGCGGGATATCGTCAAATACCAAGTGCTCATACACTTCGTCGCTTACAATGAAAATGTTTCTATCGTAAGTGATCTCCGTTAACTGTTTAATATCATTTTCCCTTAGTACGGCGCCGGTTGGATTATGCGGTGAATTGATGATGATAGCCTTTGTTTTGGCCGTGATTTTTTGCTTTACTTCATCCCAGGGTATGCTGTAATCAGGATATTGTAACTGGACTAAGACAGGTTTCGCACCGTTTACAATAACATTTGGAATGTAACTGTCATAGGCTGGTTCGAAAACGATCACTTCATCATCTTTTTCCAACAGGCCCGTCAGTGAAGTATAGATGGCATAAGTTCCTCCAGGTGTTACTGTGATCTGTGTTTCAGGATCAATAGCATTCTTATAAAGCTTTTCTACTTTTCCAGCAAGTTTTTCGCGCAACTGCAACAACCCGTTCATGTGCACATACTGGTTATTTCCTTTCAGCATAGCGGCATTCACCAGCGAGATCAATTCTTTACTCATCATAAAATCAGGATAACCCTGGCCCAGGTTGATGGCGTTATATTCAGCAGCCAACTGGCTCATAACTGTAAAAATGGTGGTGCCTGTATCGGGAAGCTTGGAGTGAATCATATTAAACAAAAATAAGTGTAACGTACTTCTTTGTAATAAAGAATTTATGGTAAAAAAGGACTGCTTACCTCGCGTAATGTTTTACCTTTCACGCACAAAATCATGCCAATAATTCGTTTTTTTATTTAATATGAATCGCATTGACCGTTTGTCTGCTATCCTGATACAACTTCAATCGCGGCGGTTAGTGAAAGCGCAGCATCTTGCCGATAAATTCTCTATAAGCCTGAGAACGGTTTACCGCGATGTGCATGCTTTACAGGAAGCAGGAGTGCCGGTGATTGGTGAGGCCGGCACAGGTTACAGCCTGATGGAAGGCTATAAGTTGCCACCGGTAATGTTTAATGAAGAAGAAGCTTCTGCTCTATTAACTGCCGCAAAGCTGATGCAATCAAAGACTGATGCCAGTTCATCAAAACATTACAGCTTGGCATTGGATAAGATAAAAGCGGTGTTAAGGCTTACGGAGAAAGACCATATAGAAGAAATTGAGGAGCATGTGATGGTGGTGCAGCATCCGGCTATACGGGCTGAACCTCCGGCAGACCTTTACCTGCAACCTATCCTGAAAGCAATTGCTAACGCAGTGGTTATTGATCTCAGGTATAATTCAATTGAAACTAATGAAACCACTCATCGCAAAGTTGAGCCGGTGGGCATTTATAATTTGGGCAACCACTGGCATTTGGTGGCATTTTGCAGGCTTAGAAATGATTACCGGAATTTTCGCACCGACAGGATCGAAAATTTAATTTGTACGGATGAGCCCATGGCAAAAACGCACCCTCCTTTACAGGAATTTATCAATAAAATGTCTGCACAACGGGAAGTAGAAAAGGTAGTAATAGAGGTGGAACGGGATATCATTAAATATTTTGGCGACCAGAAGTATTATAATGGTTTTGTAAAAGAAGAAGATGCAGGTGACTGCATACGCCTTACTTTTTTAAGCGGTTCATTGCAGGGTTTTGCCAGGTGGTTTATGATGTTTGGCGACCATGCGAGAATCATAGAACCGCCTGAGCTTAATGACAAGATTATTGCGATCGCTGAAAATATTTTAAAAAAAATTGAAGAAACCCAAACACTGCTGACATAGGGTTGACACAAGTGGGTTGTTATTTTACAATATAAAACAAACCACTATGACATTCATCGAATTTTTCAAACAGCAATTCATTGAAGAAGGCGCTACCACGCGCAAAATGCTCTCCCGCATTCCGGATGATAAATTTGATTATAAGCCGCATGTAAAGAGCATGGACATCAAAAGGCTCGCAACACATATTGCAGACCTGCCGGGATGGGTGCATTTCACTTTAACAACAGATGAGCTCGATTTTCAGCAACCGTATGAAGTACCTGAAATTAATACCACAAAGGACCTGGTAGATTTTTTTGGGAAGCGTTATAATGACGGTCTTTCTGCACTGGTGCCTGAGAGCGAAGCATTGTTAGATAAACCCTGGACGCTCAGGAATGGAGAAAAGATATACAGCACCAGCCCCAAAATTGATGTTATAAGAATGGCATTGAGCCAGCAGATACATCACCGGGCGCAGTTAGGTGTGTTCTTAAGACTGCTGGACGTACCTATTCCGGGCAGCTATGGCCCAAGCGCTGATGAAAATTTCATGTAACCACTTATATAACGCAGGTCAGGTTTGTTTTTTAAGATCCGATCTGCGTTATTTTTTCACATCTCATTCCATGTATTCATGCACCTGTTTAATTTGATAATTCTTGTCGTTAAGATTGTGACAATGCTTGTAAAGCAATGTTGCCTGTTGTTTCAAAATGATAGAACAAATTTTAAATGCAATTTTTTTACGGGTAACGATTGTTCTTGTTGATTGAAGACTCAACCGTATGAAGCCGGCTTAAATAACCTTTACTTTTGGATATTTGATATCAACAAAACAAAGCATGACAATTGAACACCTGGCGATCTGGGTAGATGACCTTGAAATGATACGCAGGTTTTATACAACTTATTTTGAAGCAACCAGCAACGAAAAATATACGAATGCAAAAAAAGGATTTACTTCCTATTTCCTTTCATTCGGAGAGAATAAAACACGCCTGGAAATAATGCATAAGGCTGATATTCATGGCTCTTCCGGGAAAAGAGGCTTTGCCAAAGGCATTGCGCATTTTGCAATAGCTGCCGGGAGTAAGGAGAATGTTGACCAGTTGACTGAGCGTTTACGTGCCGGCAAATATATTATTGAAAGCGAACCAAGGATAACCGGCGATGGCTATTATGAAAGTGTGGTATTAGATCCGGAAGGGAATTATGTAGAGATCACGGTATAGCTGTTATGGGAAAGAAAACCGGGTCGCACAATTGCGTTAACTTTAGTTGTGTTCCTGTCTAACCTCACAGGTTTAATGTTTATGGCTTTTCTTATCATGAGTAAAACCTGTGAGGTTTAAGGAAGATTTGATCTTTAAACTTTTCACGTATGAAAAAAGCTGCATTGATCAGGCTGGTCTTAGTAAACTTATTCGTTATTGCCCTGATCATTTTACCGTTTTTGCCTGGCCCACCCAATAAGTTGGTCGTAGTGTTATCAGTGTTTGCTCAATCAGCAGGTTTTTTCGGGCTACCGCTGGTATTGATCGGGGTAGCATGGATCATCGTCGGAATAAGGAAAAAGTATACCGGCAACAACCAACAACTGTATAATAAATTGCCTTATTATTTTGCTGTTGTTTCCACCTTAATTGTCACTTTGATCTCTTTGTTATTGGTAATAGGTATGTGCGCCAACATCGGGCAATTGAATATTGGAATACTGGCCGGATTTGCAGGCACGGTATTGTGTGTATTTGCATTGATACGGCCCATGAAAGCAATCAAGAAATTAAAGAAAAATGATGGCGCCCGTTTTAACTCTTTGCCTTTATACCTGGCAACCATCCCGTTCATATCTTTCTGTGCCCGCACTTATCTTATGGAGCCAATGAGCGATTATAGCAGGAATATTGCCATTGAAAATGCCAGCCATTTAATTAATGCGGTTGAGGATTTCAAGAACGCAAAGGGCTTGTATCCGGCATCATTACACGAACTGGATGCAGGTTCATCATCAAAAATGAGGAGGTCAATGGTGATGGGTATTGCTGATTTTCGATACAACCAAATCGGAGACCGTTATAGTGTATCATTCAGCCAATGGCTGGAATTAGGCTCTTTGGAAGAGATCGTTTTGTACGATAAAGACGATTTAAGAGGCAACTTAAGCGGTAAGTTTGCAAAATATGATTATGCATTCGACCTGTGCAGGATAAAAGGCGCATTTGAAAATGGTGATACCCGGTATGCAAACTGGCGATATTACCGGCTTGATTAATAAAGCGAAGGACGCCTGCAATACCGATTATTTACTTTTTACCGGTTTACCATATATCTTTTTCAAGCAGGCATAATGTTGAAAGAATTGGCGCGCTTAAACAAAATATTTAAGCTTCGGGCAAAACCAGCAACGGTAAATGAGTATGCGAAGCCATCTCTCTTGTATAGTGCTTTTGAATAAGTTGACCTGAATCACGGGCAATCATCGCTACGAGGCCGGTATCACTGGCTTTTTCTTTAAGATAATAATTGATCCCGCTCATTACATTATCACTGAAGATGCTCATACGTTCGCTTTCAATGTCAGGCTTGAAATAGGAAAGAAGAAAATCCCGTTCTATTCTTTGCAGATCAGGAAGGCCTGTATTCTCCGGCCTCACATTTAACACTCTTATTTTTGGCTCAATGATCAGCAAGGCTATCTCTTTAAGAATAGCGAGAATATTCTCATTTTCTGTTAACTCGAGATCAGTGGCTAAAACAATCCTGTTTTTCCCCTTCTTTTGAAAGCTTTCAAATCGTGCCACTTCCGGGATCACAAGCACGGGCACGTTAATTTTCGCTATCACCTTCACTGTATTGCTGCCGATTAAAATTTTTTTTAAACCACTTGCTCCTTTTGTACCCATTACAACAAGGTCAGGCTGCTGCACTGCTATTATTTTTTTTAGCGTGGTGATAAGATTTCCATGGGCAATAGACGATTCACAGTTTAAACCGGAACCGAACGTTGTTTTTAGATCTGTTTCCAGTACCTGTAATTTATTTTTGGCTCCCTCTTCCTCGTCATTTTCTTGAAGGATGGTCACTATCATCAGAGAGGCGGACGACCTTTTGGACAATTCCGCCGCAAATGAAAGAGCATTAATGGATGCATCAGAAAAATCAACCGGGGTAATAATTGTTTTCATATAATTCCTGTGTTAACATTGGTGACCTAAACATAGCGATAATTTGTTTCAAATTTGTAACCTTTTTATCAGCGAATAAATCAAGATAATCAGTGTCTGACTTATTACTGTTGTTTCCTCATCTATTTTCTGTTGAAGTATAACGATTATTTTGTTACTTTAAATTTGATAGCAGCCATACATGATCTTCGAAGAGCATATACCATCCTTTCCGCTTAATCAATTCATCGAGAGTTTTATTTACTATACAGACTATAGCCCCGTGCACACCGTCGACAGGTTTTTACCTGACGGAAATATTAATGTGGTGTTCGATCTGACTGATTATCCTAAATTCATTTACGACAATAAAACCTTAAAGGAAATACAGGCTTGCAGGAATGTATGGTTTTCCGGGATGCGTAATAACTATATTACCATTCCTTCGGGGAGGGATAGCGAAATGTTCGTTATCAATTTTCATAGAGGCAAAGCATACCCGTTTGTTGAGATGCCGGTACATGAACTTACCGATTATGTTGTGGACGGGGAGCTGGTGATGTCGACCAAAATATTATCCCTGCGGGAAGCCCTGCTCAACATACCCGGTATCAAGCAAAAGTTTATTTATGCGGAGCGATACCTGATGAAAATATTTGGCAGCAAACTTTATATAAATCCATATGTTGATTATGCTGTAAACCGTATCATAAATGAGCCGCATCAAACAACCATACATCAGTTAACGCTAAAAGTGGGCTATTCACAAAAACACCTCATCCAAATATTTAAAGAGCATGTAGGATTAACCCCAAAAGGATTTTTAAAAGTCATGAGGTTTCAAAAAGCCATCAGTGAAATTGAAAAGAACAAATCTGTAAAATGGACAAGCATTGCTTATGAAAGCGGTTATTATGACCAGGCTCATTTTATAAATGATTTCAAGAATTTTTCAGGACTTACACCGGAGCAATTCCTGCATGCCAAAAGTGATTTTACGAATTATGTTGCTGTGGAATAGGTAAAATTTTTCCAATACAAAAGCTTGTGAAATCGATTACTTTGTTTTCAAATTAAATGCAATGGATCAATTTTATATCAATCATTGGGCAGTGCTTACCTGCGCGATCGCTAATTTAATGTTAGGTGCATTGTGGTATTCTCCCATGCTTTTTTACAAGGCATGGATGAAGGAAAACAATTTCACCGATGAAGACATCAAAAAGAACTTTAATCCTGCAAAGACTTACGGACTTACCCTGTTGCTTTCACTTATTATCAGTTATAACCTCGCATTTTTCCTGGGCGATGAAAAGACAGACTTGGTTTGGGGAACAACAGCGGGATTTCTTGCAGGATTTGGATTTTCTGCACTCATCTTTTCAATCGTAGGTTTATTTGAGCGGCGCTCCTGGAAATATATCCTGATCAATGGTGGATACATCACCGTTTATTTTACATTAATAGGTTTTATACTTGGAAGCTGGCGGTAACTTTTCAAACAAAAATTTATGGCAAAAACATCTGGCGAACTGGAAAAAGAATTCATTGAAACTGCTAAAGACAAAACAGGCAGGTCTCTGGAACAATGGCTGGCTTTGGTAAAAGCTTCCGGCGTTGACAAAAGAAATGACATTATCGAATGGTTGAAAAAGGGGCACGGATTAAATCATATGCAGTCACAATTTGTCACCGGTATGTATTTTAATAATGGAAACCCCGTTTATATCAATGAAAATGCTTTGTTGGAAAACCAGTTTGAGAAATGCCCGAACATGCGCCCATTGTTTGATTCCATTTCTGAAAATATTATTACTACATTCCAGGGAACGCAATTGATCCCGAAAAAAACTTACCTGTCATTTACAGCAGTACGTGAATTTGCAGCCATGAATATCAAACCTAATGAAATTCGTTTGGGAATGGACCTTGGTGACAGGCCATTTGATGAGGTAGTTCAAAAGTCAAAGCTAACAGGGCCGATGCCCCGCATTACCCATATGGTTATCCTCACAGATAATAAGCAGTTTAATAACAAATTAGAAGAATTGCTGCAGGAGTCTTATAACCGCTGCCATAAGAAATAGCAGTCAATTTTTTCCAATCCTTTATACAGATTGCTTCGGGAATAAATCCCAAAATCACGAAGTTTCAAAATCCTAAAATAATACTAACGATATCTTAAACCCTTTCCCGATGCAGCTTTTTTGCTTCCTGCTGCTTACGGTATTGCGAAGGCGTAACACCCGTTATTTTTTTGAAGACATCGTTGAAAGTTGAAATGGAATTGAAGCCGGAATCATAGGCAATCGATGCAATTTTATGAGATGACCTTATTGGATCGGTTAATAAGGTCTTTGCTTCTTCCACGCGGTAATGATTGATGCAATCATAAAAAGATTTACCCAGCTTTTCATTCAGCGCCTGTGATAAATGATGGCGACTGCAGGAGAGTGACACAGCAAGTTCATCAATCGTGAGTTCCGGTTCGAGATAAGATTTATCGCGGCGCATTTTACTTTCAAGCGCGGTAATGATGTTTTGCATTGCTTCTTCACAAAGCCCGGAATTGGAATATTTTTTTGCAGGCAGGTGTATAGAAAACGTTGGCACATGCATGGTTAATTGCTGATCACTCTGGCCGTGAATAACAGCGAATAATTCCGGCTGGTTCCAGGCTTTATAACTTATCCAGTAAATAAAAAAACTAAGCGTTACAAATCCGAAACGTACATTGCTCCAGTTGGGATAATTGTAATAAATCAGGTAAATAACAATTGCAATAACTGAACAAACAACCAATGAACTTATCACTAATTGCCGGAGCCATTGCATGCGCAATTTAATAATGGTACCCGACCCGGAAATAATTGACGGCTTCTGTTTACCCAGGATGTTTAATGCGAGACCATGATAAATAGCCAAGCTTATCAACTGTAATACCATTGCCCAGGACGTTCTGAACAAAGGAAGGAATACCACAGGTATGCCTTGATATGGATTGCTAAAAATAAAAAGTGAAATAAATGCAATGCCAGGCAGGAAATGAAGCACATCGTTGATCACAGGTTGCCGGTAATTGGTAAAACGGCAAACAAATAAATATAATAATGGCCCATATAAAAATGGCAACTGGTAAGAAAAAGAATATAACGGATGCAGGTTATTCATCAGCCATATCTTATCAGCTACTTTCAACGATATCTGCAGCAGCATCACACATAAATATGTTGCCAAAAAAATGAAGCCGGGTAATGCTTTTCTTTTTTTTAACAACGAAAGGAAGAGAAAAATTCCCTGCAAACCACCTAATGCCAGCAGTAAAATGTTAAGTTGGGGAGCACTCATACGCCGCGGATTTTAACTTAAGTTGAAGAAAATCTTTTTATCAAAAAAGCCATTTGTGATAAGCGGCGAAGTGTAATAATCCGCTTAAACGAGACCAACTATTTTGCTTTATATACAAGTTTTCCTTCAAACATGGTCCATAACACTTTAGTCTCTTTTACCGCTGCTGATGGTATTGTAAGCACATCTCTGTCAATCAATATCATATCAGCAGATTTACCAGGCTCAATAGAGCCAATGCTCTTTTCCATCAGCAATGCCCTGGCTGCATTAATGGTATATGCACATAACATGTCCATTCGCGGTACGCATTGAGTGGAGTCAAGCACACCTTTTAAACCTAACCTTGTTTCAGCGATGTATATTGCCTCAAAAGGATTGGCGCTGCTTACATTCCAATCGCTTGCGCCGCATATCGTTGTTCCTGCCTGCAGCAAGGAACGGGCCGGGTATTGCCATTTATAAATCGACGGATCGATATATGGCTTAAGAATATCGATGGTGGTGACGTCGCCATAAGCCCAAAGCAATTGTAATGATGCCAACACGTTAAGTTGCCTGAATCGTGCAAAATCTTTGGGCAGGGCAAACTGTATATGTGTGAGGGTATGTGGTATGTTGTAATTGCGGTTTGCTTTCCGTGCTGCTTCAATGCCGTCCAGTGCTGCTGTAACGGCACGGTCACCGATAGCATGTATGTGAACAAGCAAGCCTTCTTTATCTGCCGTTATGACAAACTGATCAAATTTTTCGGGATTAAAGTTTAAGACGCCTGCTGACGGCTTATTTAAGTACGGTTTTGAAAATGCCGCGGTTTGTGTTGGATATTCCGCTACGCCATCTGCAAATATTTTGAAACCGATCACACTTAAATTCTTTACGCCTTTGTATTGCTGTTGTAATGAATGTAAGGCGTGCACCTGTGCCAATGCATCTGTATCAGCATTGGCCACTACCACCGCGGCAACATGAGCAGTTAATTCATTCCGTTGTGCTAAACTTTGATAGGCATTTAATATTTTATTGTTTTTGTTTTCAATTTTACCCGCTGCCGGGTCAAGTAATGCGGTAATGCCAAGACTGTTGTTATATTCCATGGCTTTAATGCCGGCCACATACCAGTCGGTTTTAAAATCAGGTAACACTACATTTATTTTATCAAAAGCACTATCGGCAAAAAAGCCGTTAGGTTCAAATTCATTATTAAACCCGTAATAATTTCTCACTGTTGCAGATGATGAAATATAGTTTTTCGTAACACCTGCTTTTTCTAACAGCACTTTATTGGCCCATGCCGTATGTCCATCCGACCCACGCAGCAGTACAGGCATTGTCTCATACTTCCCTTTATTAAAGATGCGATCAAGTTCATCCAGGTATGACCATGTTGAAAT
>JADMIO011419533.1_pt1 | contig 32545 bp, 38 predicted proteins | sample 8958161 | NCBI WGS metagenome assembly JADMIO01 (sample SAMN16585339, study PRJNA669376) | soil metagenome | isolation source: Crop rotation soil | place: USA: Cullars Rotation, Alabama | collected 2011
GCGACAACTTGTCCACGTGGAATTCTAAGCTTAGGATCCCAATGTGCTGGAAAGGCGAGGGCGTGCAGCAGGCGCTACTAAAATTGATGGAAGGCACGACTGCTTCCGTCCCGCCGCAAGGCGGCCGCAAGCATCCGCAGCAGGAATTCCTTCAGGTCGACACGACGAATATCCTGTTCATCTGCGGCGGCGCCTTCGCAGGCCTCGACAAGATCATTTCCGACCGCATGCAGGGCAAGTCGATGGGCTTTGGCGCCCATGTGGCCGCACCCGAAGAGCGCAAGACCGGCGAAGTCCTGCAGCATTGCGAGCCCGAAGATCTCCTGAAGTTCGGGCTGATCCCCGAGTTCATCGGCCGCCTGCCGGTCATCGCCACGCTGATGGATCTCGACGAAGAGGCCCTCGTGAAGATCCTCGTCGAGCCGAAGAACGCTTTGGTGAAGCAATACCAGAAGCTGTTCGACATGGAGGATGTGGAGCTGGGCTTCAGCGACGACGCGCTTCATTCGGTCGCGAAGAAAGCGATCGACCGGAAGACCGGCGCTCGCGGCTTGCGTTCGATCCTCGAAGGCATCCTGCTCGACACCATGTTCGACCTGCCCTCGATGGACGGTGTCGACGAAGTGCACGTCGACAAGGAAGTGGTCGAGGGCCGCAAGGAACCGGTGCGCGTTTACGCCAAGAAAGGTAAGGCGGGCGACGCTGCGTGAGTGAAGAGATCGCGCCCAGGCGCGAGATGTTCTCGGTACCCGTAAGTTATCTCCCCCGCCAGGTCCGCGAGCCGGTCAGAGCCTTCCATGCTATCGGGATCGCCTGGCTGCTGACCTTTCCATTGAGCATTGCGCTTGCTGCGCTGGCCGGGACTCTTTTTCCGGAGGCGCAGCAACCCCAGTTCGATATCACCGGGGCGACCGCTTTGTTCCTGCTCGTCGTTTTCGCCCCCATTCTGGAAACGCTGATCATGGGCGGCGCGCTGCTCATTCTCCTCAGACTGTTCAGTCCGACCGTGGCGATATTATTGAGTTCCCTTGGTTGGGGTATCGCTCACACGCTCCAGGCCCCGACCTGGGGCCTGGTCATCTGGTGGCCGTTCCTGATTTTCTCGACCTTGTTCGTGGTCTGGCGGCAACGCTCGTTAGCGGCTGCCTTTGCAATGCCGGCTCTGGCACATGCGCTTCACAATCTTCCGACGGCCGCCTTGATTGCGAGCGGCATCAAGGTCTGACTGCTCGCCGATTGTTCCGCCGCCTTTGTTGCGCCCTTAACCCGGGCCGCCCATATAGGCCCAGGTATGACACGTTTGCTCCCGATCCTTCCCCTGCGCGATATTGTGGTCTTCCCGCAGCGCATCGTTCCCTTGTTCGTCGGCCGCGAGAAATCGGTGGCTGCCCTCGAAGCCGCCATGACGGCAGAGAAGGAACTGTTCCTCGTCGCGCAGCTGGACCCGGCTGAGGACGATCCCGATCGGGATGCGCTCTATGACCTGGGCGTCGTTGCGACCGCAATGCAGCTGCTCAAGCTGCCCGACGGAACGGTCCGCGTCTTGGTTGAGGGCGTGAAGCGCGCTCGCCTCGTCGGCCTGGTGCCTTCGGAAGGTTACATGTCGGCCGAGATCGAAGAGATCGACGACGAGACGGCGGATGGGCCTGAAGTCCAGGCGCTGATGCGCTCCGTCATCGACCAGTTCGAGAATTACGCGAAGCTCAACAAGCGCCTGCCGCCCGAAACCGGCATCCAGCTGGGTGAGATCGAGGACAGCTCGGTCCTTGCGGACGCCGTTGCGTCGAACCTGTCCATCAAGGTCGCAGACAAGCAGGCGCTGCTGGGGGAGATGAATCCCGCTCGCCGGCTCGAGATGGTCTTTGCCTTCATGGAAGGCGAACTAGGGGTTCTGCAGGTCGAGAAGAAGATCCGCAGCCGCGTGAAGCGTCAGATGGAGAAGACGCAGCGCGAATATTACCTCAACGAGCAGCTGAAGGCGATCCAGCGTGAGCTCGGCAACGAGAGCGAGGAGGGCGGTGACGAGCTTCAGGAGCTTGCACAGAAGATCGCCAAGACGCGCCTGTCGAAGGAAGCACGGACTCGCGCCACTGCGGAGCTCAAGAAGCTTCGCGCGATGGCGCCAATGTCCGCCGAGGCGACTGTCGCCCGCAACTATCTCGATGTCCTGCTGGGCTTGCCGTGGGGCAAGAAATCCAAGCTGAAGAAGGACATCGCCGAGGCGCAGCGCGTCCTCGACGAGGACCATTACGGCCTTGAGAAGGTCAAGGACCGGATCGTCGAATATCTCGCGGTCCAGGCGCGCACAAATAAGCTCAAGGGACCGATCCTGTGCCTCGTCGGGCCTCCGGGCGTCGGCAAGACGTCGCTCGGAAGGTCCATCGCTCGCGCGACGGGCCGTGAGTTCGCGCGGCAGTCGCTAGGCGGGGTTCGGGATGAGGCGGAAATCCGCGGCCATCGGCGGACCTATATCGGCTCGCTCCCAGGCAAGATCATTTCGAACCTGAAGAAGGCGGGAACGTCCAACCCGCTGTTCCTGCTCGACGAGATCGACAAGCTCGGACAGGACTTCCGGGGCGACCCGTCTTCTGCCCTGCTGGAAGTGCTCGACCCGGAGCAGAACAGCCGCTTCCAGGACCATTACCTGGAGCTGGACTATGACCTCAGCGACGTGATGTTCGTCACGACGGCAAACTCGCTCGACATGCCTCAGCCGCTGCTCGATCGCATGGAGATCATCAGGCTCGAGGGTTACACCGAACATGAGAAACTGGAGATCGCCAAGCGCCATCTGATCCCGAAGCAGATGGAAGCACATGGCCTGAAGCCGGAAGAGCTAGTCTTCACTGATGAAGGTCTTCAGACGGTCATTCGCCACTACACGCGGGAGGCCGGTGTCCGCACGCTCGAACGCGAGCTGGCGAAGATTGCGCGCAAGTCGCTTCGGCAGATCCTCGAGAACAAGGCGGAACGGGTCGAACTCACTCCCGACAATGTGAACGAGTTCCTCGGCGTTCGCCGCTATCGGTTCGGGATCGGCGAGGAAGAGGACCAGATCGGAGCCGTTACCGGACTCGCCTGGACCGAAGTCGGCGGCGAATTGCTGACGATCGAAGCGGTCACCGTCCCCGGCAAGGGCCAGATCAAGACGACCGGGCAGCTGGGTGAGGTGATGCAGGAGTCGATCCAGGCCGCGATGAGCTTCGTCAAGGCTCGCGCGCCGGCCTACGGCGTGAAGCCGTCGATCTTCGCCCGCAAGGACATCCACGTGCACCTTCCCGAAGGAGCGGTGCCTAAGGACGGTCCGTCGGCTGGCATTGGCATGGTCACGGCGATGATCTCGACGCTGACGGGAATCCCGGTTCGGCGCGATGTCGCAATGACCGGTGAGGTCACCTTGCGCGGCCGCGTGCTGCCGATCGGAGGGCTGAAGGAGAAGCTTCTCGCGGCACTTCGCGGCGGGATTCGAACCGTGCTCATCCCGCAGGAAAATGAAAAGGATCTGGCGGAGATTCCGGCAACCGTGAAGGAGCAGCTGGAGATCGTACCCGTCAGCCATGTCGACGAGGTGCTCGGTCGAGCGCTGACTCAGCAGATGCAGGCGATCGAATGGACCGATGCGGACGAGCATGCGGTCGAGCCGCCACTGCCCGGTCATCCGTCGGACGGTGAGGCGCCTTTACGGCACTAGTCGCCTGTCGCGGACTTTACTTGTGTTTAGACTCTTGCCTTAAGGATTGTACGGGCGCGGGCGAGTCTCGCGCTCTTCCCGGGGAGAGGCAGGCGTATGAACAAGCAGGAACTGATCGGCCATGTTGCTGATCGGGCGGGCCTCAGCCGGAGCGATGCGGCCCGCGCCGTCGAGACAATGCTCGAGGTGATCACGTCGGCGCTCAAGCGCGGCGATGAGGTTAGGCTGGTCGGTTTCGGCAACTTTTCAGTCACTCGCCGCAAGGCTTCGACCGGACGTAATCCGCGGACCGGCGAGCCGATGCAGATCAAGGCGAGCGCGCAGCCGAAGTTCCGTCCGGGCAAGGTCCTCAAGGACGCCGTTCAGTAAACTGGACAGAGCTGAAGCGGCGACTATATCCGCCGCTTCCAGCAGGCGTGGGCGCGTAGCTCAGCGGTAGAGCACACCCTTCACACGGGTGGGGTCACAGGTTCAATCCCTGTCGCGCCCACCACGCTTTTCGATGAAATCCTATTCCAGATAGGCCGGCTGGAAACTGGCAACGCGTCGCATTTCCGACCAGTCACTGAACGAAATGTCGCGCCCGGAGCGCTCGATCAGGCCCTGCCGTTCCAGATCTGCCATGACCCGGTTGACGTTGACGGAGGTCTGCCCGGTTATTTCGGCAATCTGCTGCTGCGTGAAGGGGTTGTGAAGCGGTTCGTCTGGCACGTTCACGTGGCTCCGGACCGCCGTTTCGCAGAGCAGATGCGCAACTCTCGCCATTGAATCTCGACGTCCGCAGTTGACGAGCCATTCATAGCCGATCGCTTCGTTGCGCTGGGTGAGGTGCCAGAAAAACTTGTGCATCTCCGGATGTTTGTCGACGATCGAATTGAAGTCCGTCGCAGTGCCGATCAGCACTTCGCTTGGGACGATGGCCTGGACCCCGTAGCTCGATGTACCCTCGCGCGGCAGAATGCCCTCACCGGGGAACCGCAGCGCGACGATCTGGCGCCTCCCGGAGCTATCGACCTTGAATTTGGAAATGAGACCCGATCGGACGAACATGACCTCGTCCCGCGGGACACCGCTGTCGCGGAAAGGTCGTCGCGGATCGATCTGCACCGCGCGGTGCGGGATTCGATCCAGTTCATCAGCTAGGTCAGGGGGCAGTCCAGCGGATATCAATGTCTCGCGAAGCGAGACGCTGGATCCGGCAGTCGTCCCCGAGCGGCGACTCGCCAACATATGTAATCTCCCCGACACAGGACGATGCGCCTCTGCAACGATCTTAGCAAGCGACTTAAAATAAACGTATTCCCGACCATATTGATGGAAGTCCGTATTTATTATCGTTTCTGCTTCGTCACCCGCCGTCGCTTGCGTTCGGAAAACGGCAACCCTAAGGAGCCCGCGCGCCTTGGGAGAGATATCAGTGGCGCGTCATGGCGATCGTAGCTCAGCTGGTTAGAGCACCGGTTTGTGGTACCGGGGGTCGCGGGTTCAAGTCCCGTCGATCGCCCCATTTTTCTTAAGTTGATCGGACGTTTTCCATCCTATGAATACGCCTTGGGGCTTCGAAGATTTCGACGCACACGAAAACCTGCACTTCGTCTGGGACGAGGATTGCGGGCTGAAAGCGATCATTGCCATCCACTCGACCCACCTCGGCCCGGCTGCCGGAGGTTGCCGCTTCTGGCATTATGAGGATCCGGCGGACGCGTTGAAGGACGCGCTCCGGCTGTCGCGAGGCATGAGCTACAAGAATGCGATGGCCGGCCTTCCGCTCGGTGGCGGCAAGTCGGTGATCCTGGCTGACGCGAAGCGCACCAAGACGCCCGACATGCTGCACGCGTTCGGTAAGGCCGTGGACCACCTCTGCGGACGCTACGTTACAGCCGAAGATGTCGGCATGAGCGTCAGCGACATGATCGAGATCCGGCGCAATACGCCGTTCGTGGCCGGTCTCCCGGTCGAGGGTGGCGACGTCGGAGGCGACCCCGGCCCCCACACCTCTCTCGGTGTATTCCTCGGTATCAAGGCGGCCGTACGCCGCGCGTTGGGCAAGGACAGTGTGAACGGCCTCCACATCGCCTTGCAGGGCGCGGGCAGCGTCGCTTCGGGCGTCGCCTTGCATGCGGCGCAGGAAGGCGCTCGGATTTCCATCGCCGACGTAGACCAGGCCAAGGCGCAAAAGCTCGCCGACGCCACGAACGGCAAGGTTGTAGGGACGGACGAGATTCTTGGGCTCGAAGCCGACGTCGTTAGCCCCTGCGCGCTCGGCGCGATCCTCGACGAGCAGACGATTGCAGCGCTGAAGACGCCGATCATTGCGGGCGGCGCGAACAACCAGCTTGCCACGCCCGAAGACGGCCCGCGGCTACACGCGCGCGGCATCCTGTATGCTCCGGACTACGTCATCAACGCCGGCGGGATCATCAACGTCTGCACGGAATATGTGCGCGACGGCGATGCCAGTCTCGTGCGCAAGCGGATCGAAGGCATTTCCGACCGGCTCGAGCAGGTCTGGTCGGAAAGCGCCGAGACCGGCCGCGACCCCGCTTCGGTTGCCGATGCCATGGCACAGCGCCTCATCGGAAGGGGCTGAGGAGCAGGGCCGTGCATCGCTTTGCCAATCCGGCAAGGTTCCTGAAAATCGCGCGGCCCGCGACGGCTTGGCTGCTGATCATTGGCGTGATCCTCACGACCGTCGCGCTCGCCGCCGGACTCGCGTTCACGCCGCCCGATTACCTGCAGGGCGAGACCGTTCGCATCATGTACGTGCACGTGCCTGCGGCCTGGCTCGGAATGGCGGGTTGGGCTGGAATAGCAGCCGCATCGATCGCTCAGCTGGTCTGGCGGCACCCATTGGCTGCTATTGCTGGCCGAGCGTTCGCACCGGCGGGCGCGACATTTGCTGCAGTCTGCCTTCTCACCGGCTCGATCTGGGGGCGGCCGACCTGGGGCACGTGGTGGGAGTGGGACGGACGGCTGACATCGATGCTGATCCTGTTTTTCCTCTACCTCGGCTACATCGCACTTGCTGGAGCCGAGAAAGAACGGGGAGGCGAGGGGCGGCTCGCGGCGCTTTTCGGCCTAGTCGGCGCGATCAACCTGCCAATCATCCATTATTCCGTTCTCTGGTGGCGCACGCTGCACCAGGGGCAGAGCCTTTCGCTCGAGGGCTCGACCATCGACTTCTCCATCCTTTGGCCGCTCCTCGTTTCCGCGTTCGGCTTCACCTGCCTGTTCGGCGCCGCCGTCCTCATGCGTATGCGCGCGGAGCTTGCCGAAGCCAAAGTCGAAGCACGCTTGCGCCGGGCGGCCACCGAGTGAGCCAATGGAGCTTCGTGACGGCCGCTTATGTCGTGGCATTGGTTGCGACGATCGGCCTTTTGCTGTGGGCGTCAGGCTCGATGCGAAAAGCTGAAGCGGCGGCCGATGAACTGAGGCGTAAATGATCGGCCGTCCGAAGCACCAACGTCTGGTGCTCGTCATCCTTGCTCTGGTGGCGGTGCTCGGTGCTGTGCTGCTCGCCATGTGGGGGCTTAGGGACCGCGCGGCCTATTTCTACACGCCAAGTGATATTCAGTCTGGCAAGGCGGAGGCCAATCGTGCGGTTCGCCTTGGCGGAATGGTCGTGCGCGGCAGCCTTTCACACTACGCAGACGGCGTTACGACCAAATTCCTAGTAACTGACGGCCAGCAGACCGTTAGCGTGACTTACCGCGGAATCTTGCCGAATCTCTTCCGTGAAGGCAGCGGTGTAGTCGCAGAAGGACGAGTGTTGCCAATGGTGGTCTCATCGAACGGCGACATTGGTCCTGGCCGTCGTTTTGTTGCCGATAACATCCTGGCCAAGCACGACGAACGTTACATGCCCCCGGAGCTTGGCAACCAGGCAGCCGAGCACAAGGCGGGGCAGACGCTCAAGCGATGATCGCCGAAGCCGGCCTCGCAGCACTGTGGCTTGCGGCCGCGCTGTCTCTGCTCGGCCTCTTCCTCAGCATCGCGCACGTCCGCGGGGCGCTGGAAGCCGACCGGACCGTGCGCGCGCTCGCGATCGCGCAGGGGCTGCTCTGCCTGTTCGCTTTCGCCATGCTGTTGCTGGTTTTTGCGCGGACGGATCTCTCGGTCGCGCTGGTCGCGGAGAACAGTCACAGCGCCAAGCCCTTCATCTACAAGGTGGCCGGAGCCTGGGGAAACCATGAGGGTTCGATGCTCTTGTGGGTGGCAGTCCTCGGCCTGTCCGGTGCCGCGCTGGCCGCATTGTCGCATCGCCTTCCCAGCCGAACCCTTATCGCCGCGCTCGGAGCCCAGGCAGCACTTGCGCTGGGTTTCCACGCTTTCCTGCTGTTCGCCTCCAATCCGTTCGCGCGCCTCAACCCTGCTGCGCCGGAGGGCAGGGGTCTCAACCCTTTGCTTCAGGACCCTGGTCTCGCCTTCCACCCCCCAACGCTTTACCTCGGCTATGTCGGCCTGTCGGTCGCATTCAGCCTGGCCGTCGGCGCGATGCTTGCCGGAGAAGTCGACCGCCAGCTCGCGAGGGCGATGCGTCCGTGGGTGCTCGGGGCCTGGATCTTCCTGACGCTGGGTATCACCGCCGGAAGCTACTGGGCCTATTACGAACTGGGCTGGGGCGGTTGGTGGTTCTGGGACCCGGTCGAAAATGCGTCCCTGATGCCCTGGCTTGCAGCAACGGCGCTGCTCCATTCGTTGGCCGTGCTGGCCGCCCGCAACGCATTGAAGGCCTGGTCGATGATGCTTGCCGTCATCGCCTTTTCCATGTCGATGGTCGGAACTTTCCTCGTTCGCTCGGGAATCCTGACGTCGGTCCATTCCTTCGCCGTCGATCCGCTTCGAGGCTCATTCATTCTCGCGCTTCTGGCGATTTACGTGACCGCGGCATTCCTGCTGTTTGCGGTCCGGGCACGGACCCTGCGCGAGGGCGCGCCGTTTGATCTGGTCAGCCGCGAGGCGGCGATCGTCGCCAACAACCTGTTGCTGACCGTAATCCTCGGAGTCGTGTTCATCGGTACGCTGTATCCGCTGCTGGTCGAGGCAGCGAGCGGTGAGAAGCTCTCGGTCGGAGCGCCTTACTTCAATGCCGTGGCAGGTCCGCTCGCGATCCTGCTCGGCATGCTTCTTGCGGTCGGCCCGCTCCTTGGCTGGCGACAGGAAAGTAGGCCGGTGCTCAGGAAGCTGGCGTTCCCGGCTCTGTTCGCTGCGACTGGACTGGTCATCGCTCTTCTCGCGATTCCGCAAGCAAGTCTTCTGGCCAAAGTCGGTCTCGCCCTCGCGGCGGGATTGATTCCTGCAGCCCTTATCCCATTGATCCGCCGCAACCCTCTCCGGACGCCTCTTGCAACGTGGGGCATGGCCATCGCACATCTCGGTGCTGCCGTCGCCGTTGCCGGAATGGCAGCCGACACGGCTTTCACGACCGAAAAGCTGACGGCCGCCAAGCCGGGTGAGACGGTCGAAGTCGGGCCGTGGACGGTCCAATTCGCTGGGGTGACTCCTGCAGTCGGTGAAAACTGGACTGCGGTCGAAGCGGAGCTTCGGGCGACGCGCGGGGGCGGAGTTCATGTGCTCAAACCCCAGACGCGCTTCTTCACCGATCCGCCGACGGAGACGAACGAAGCCGCAATCGACACGCTGTTGAACGGCCAACTGTATACCGTGGTGGGACAAAGCGACGTCGAGGGACGCTGGCAGCTGCGTCTCTGGTGGAAACCGCTGGTAACGCTCATCTGGCTCGGCGGCGTCCTCATCGGGTTTGGCGGCTTGCTCGCACTTGCCGGGCATGGGCGCAGGGCTTGGCGGAGGTGGAGGGCCCAATGAGCCGCGCTCTTCGTCTGCTTCCGATCATCCTGGTCGTCTGGATCGTGGGAACGTTTGCCTGGCGCTTGATTGAGCCGAACGACCCGACAATCCGCTCGCAACTGGTGAACAGGGAGATTCCTGCTTTCAAGCTGGCGCCCGCCGCGCCCGGCACCGTCGGTCTGGAGTCCGCCGACCTGGCGACTGGCGAACCTCGGCTGCTCAATCTCTTTGCCAGCTGGTGCGTGCCCTGCGTCGCGGAAGCACCGGTGCTGGCGGAACTCCGCCGCCGCGGTGTGAAAATCGATGGTATAGCCATCCGTGACACTTCAGGAGCCGTCGGCGCGTTCCTCCAGCGCTACGGAAACCCGTACGACCGGATCGGATCCGACCCCACTAGCCGCACCCAATTGGCACTCGGATCCGCCGGCGTGCCAGAGACATTCGTGATCGACGGGAAGGGCGTGATGCGACTGCAGCATGTCGGTCCGATCTACGAGAACGACATTCCGGAAATCATTTCGGCGTTGGAGAAGGCAAGATGAGAGCGCTCATTTTCGCCTCCGCGCTATTCCTAGCGGCACCGGTGCTCGCCGACAGCAATCTGCCGCCGGCTTATTGGGCGTACCGCCAACTTCCTGACCCGAAGCAGGAGGCCAAGGCCCAGGCGCTGATGGAGGAATTGCGCTGCCTGGTTTGCCAGGGCCAGTCGATCGCCGATTCCGACGCGGAGCTAGCGGGTGACATGCGCGATCTCGTTCGCCGGAGGATCGCTGCGGGCGAAAAGCCGGATTCCATCCGTGCGTGGCTCATCGAACGCTACGGCGACTGGATCAGCTACCGACCGACTACCGAGCCCATAAACTGGCCGCTCTGGGCTACACCGATTGTCCTGCTCCTTTTCGGCGGGGCGATGGTTGCGGGCCGGATCAGGAGGAGGCGCAAGTGAGTGGATGGCTTACTCTGATCCTTATCGTCCTCCTGGTAGCCGGGTTCCTGTGGGTTCTCCGAGTGCGTGGCCCCATGCTGCAGCTTTCGGCTGCAGCGTTGCTGTTCGGCGCAGCCGGCTATGCGGTGCAGGGCGAGCCCGGTCTTGGAGGATCGCCGCGAAGCGCGGAGCAGCGCGCTGCGCCAATCCCGCTGACGAAGATTCGCCACGCTTTCTTCGGTACGTTCGGGCCAACGGAGCACTGGCTCGTCATTTCCGAGTCCTACGCCAGCCGAGGCGAGACGGAAGATGCAGTGAAGGTGCTGACGGCGGCCGTGCGCGAGCACCCTGGCGATCCTGCCCTCTGGGTTGGACTTGGCAATGCGCTTACGGACCATGCAGGGACGCTGACGCCGGCCAGTCAACTCGCCTTCAGCCGAGCGGCCGAGCTAGCTCCGGGCCATCCTGCGCCGCCCTTTTTCCTTGGACTCGCTCTCATTCGCTCAGGCGAACCGCAGGAGGGCATCGAGCTTTGGCGGAAGCTCATCGCGGCGGCTCCGCCGACGGCCAGTTGGCGTCCTCTCGTCGAGGACGCCATCCGTGCCGTCCAGACGCCGCCTCAGGCGGCGACGGGCTCGTAAGGCAGGTCGAGCGCCTCGGCGACCGCCTCGTGGCGGATCTTTCCGCCTGAGACGTTCAGGCCATTGGCGAGATGCGGGTCCTGCCGCATCGCCTCTTCGGCACCCAGGTTGGCGATCTTCAGCGCGAAGGGCAGGGTCGCATTGTTCAGCGCGAAGGCGCTTGTCCGGGCAACCGCGCCCGGCATGTTCGCCACGCAATAGTGGATGATGCCGTCGACTTCGTAGACCGGATCGGCGTGCGTCGTCGCATGGGACGTTTCGAAACAGCCGCCCTGGTCGATCGCGATGTCGACGAGGACCGAGCCCCGCTTCATCGTTTTCAGCATGTCGCGCGTGACGAGCTTCGGCGCGGCAGCGCCCGGAACGAGGACTGCGCCGATGACAAGCTCGGATTCCGCCACTGCATTCTCAATCGCACGCTTGGAGGCGTATGCAGTCTTGATCTGGCTCGAGAAGAACATGTCGAGTTCGGCGAGGCGATCATTGTTGATGTCGTAGATGGTGACGTCGGCGCGCATGCCCGTCGCCATCTGCGCGGCATTCACGCCGGATACGCCGCCGCCGAGGATCGCGACCTTGGCGGGAGCGACGCCCGGTACGCCGCCAAGAAGGACTCCGCGACCCCCCTGTTCCTTCTCGAGGTAATGCGCGCCGACCTGGACCGACATGCGCCCGGCGACCTCGCTCATCGGCTTCAGCAGGGGCAGAGCACCCGAGCGCGACGTCACCGTCTCATAAGCGATGCAGGTTGCGCCGGACTTCATCAGCCCCTCCGCTTGCGGCTTGTCGGCCGCAAGGTGGAGGTAGGTGAAGAGGATGTGCCGAGCCTCGAGCATCTCGATCTCGACTGCCTGCGGCTCTTTCACCTTCACGATCATGTCGGCTGCCTTGAAGACCGACTGCGCGTCAGGAAGGATTTCCGCGCCTGCCTTCTTATAGGCCGCGTCCGGGCAATCGATGCCATCACCGGCACTTGCCTGCACGAACACCTGATGGCCTGCGGCCACGAGTTCCGCGACTGAGGCGGGGGTCAATCCGACCCGATATTCGTGGACCTTGATCTCCTTCGGCACCCCGACGCGCATTATTCGTTCGCTCCACTGATGTTGGTTTCGCGGGCCTATAGACGCGGATTTCAGCCTTGTCCCCCATTGCGGGAGGGTTTGCGGCTATTACCGCCCGGTGCTAGTGCGGCGCACCGCCGTTCCGGTGGTGGCGCGGGGGCGCAAGGGATGCGGGTTCGCAGTCTGTCCAGGCGGTATTCGAGCACATGAACGTGACTGCAACCGGGGGAGCGGAAGCCGAAGCCCCGCAAGATACCGCGCATGGACATGCCCATGGCGGGTCCCTGACCAAGCTCGCCGTCGGCGCGATCGGCATTGTCTTCGGCGACATTGGAACGTCGCCCATCTACGCATTCCGCGAGACCTTCGCTGGCCATCACACCCTCGTGGTGGACCAGCTCCACGTCTACGGCGTCCTCAGCCTCATCTTCTGGTCGATGATGATCATAGTGACGCTAAAGTATGTCTCGATCATCATGCGGGCTGACAACAAGGGCGAGGGCGGAAGCCTTGCGCTGCTCGCGCTGATCAATCGCCAGCTCGGCAGTCAAAAGAAATGGACAGCGGGCATCGTGCTCCTCGGCGTGTTTGCAACGGCACTGTTCTACGGCGACTCGATGATCACGCCTGCGGTCTCCGTGCTTTCTGCCGTCGAAGGATTGACGACGGTCAATGCTGCGCTGGAGCCGTTCGTCATCCCCATCGCGGTTGGAATTCTGGTCGGACTTTTCGCCATTCAGTCCCATGGTACGGCACGGGTTGGCGCGCTCTTCGGCCCCATCATGCTCCTCTATTTTGGGTCGATTGCCGCGCTCGGCGTGTGGCACGCGGTCGATCGGCCACAGATCGCCCTGGCGATGTTCAACCCGTGGCATTTCATTCAATTCTTCGCCGAAGAGCCGATACGTGCGTTCATCGCTCTTGGTTCGGTGGTGCTTGCCGTCACGGGCGCTGAGGCGCTGTATGCGGATATGGGCCATTTCGGCCGCAAGCCGATCCGCGTCTCCTGGCTCTACTTCGTGCTACCGGCCCTCCTGTTCAATTACATGGGGCAGGGCGCGATGCTCATGTCCATGACGCCCGCCGAAGCCATGGAGACGGTCAAGAATCCGTTCTTCTATCTCGCTCCCGATTCACTTCGGCTTCCGCTGGTGCTTCTCGCGACCGCCGCGGCAATCATCGCCAGCCAAGCGGTCATCTCAGGCGCCTTCTCGGTCACGCAGCAGGCAATCCAGCTTGGTTTCGTTCCACGGCTGCGGATCGCGCACACGAGCGAAAGCGCCGCCGGGCAGATCTACATCCCGGTCGTGAACTGGGCGCTGATGATCATGGTCATCCTGCTCGTCCTGATGTTCGGAAGCTCCTCGAACCTCGCGGCAGCCTATGGCATCGCGGTGACGGGAGCGATGCTGATCGACGCCGTCCTGATCTCGGTCGTGCTGCTCCAGCTGTGGAAGTGGAACCGGATCGTCGCGATCGGCCTGCTCGTCCTCTTCTTCACCGTCGATGGCCTGTATCTGGGCGCGAACCTCCTCAAGATCCCCGCCGGCGGCTGGTTCCCACTGCTCATCGGAGCCATCGCGTTCACCTTGCTCACCACCTGGGCCAAGGGACGCCAGCTGCTCATCGCCCGCATGGACGAGGCGAGCCTGCCGATGGAGATCTTCATCAAGTCGGCGGCGACGAGCGCCGCGCGTGTGCCGGGTACGGCCGTGTTCATGACCAGCTCGGCCAGCGGCGTCCCGCATGCGCTGCTTCACAACCTCAAGCACAACAAGGTGCTCCACGAGCGCGTCATCCTGCTCACTGTCAGGATCGAGGACGTTCCGTACGTGGCCGACGACAAGAGAGCCGAGACGATGGATTACGGCCAGGGCTTCTATCGCCTCGTGCTGCGCTACGGCTTCATGGAGGAAATCAACGTCCCGGCGGCACTCACCCACCTCCAGGACGTGGGGCCGGCATGCAAGATGATGGACACGAGCTTCTTCCTCGCCCGGCAAACCTTGATCGCCTCGACGAGAAGGCCGGGAATGGCGGTATGGCGCGAAAAGCTGTTCGCCTGGATGCTTCGCAACGCCGAGAGCGCGATGGAGTTCTTCAAGCTTCCGACCAACCGCGTGGTCGAGCTCGGGAGCCAGGTCGAAATCTGAACCCTCGGCCTCGCTCGCGCATTGCGCCAGCCATGACCGAACTGATTTCCTGGATCGCGACCGTTGCAACGGTGACGGCCGCCTTCATGACGGCGTCGAACCTGGGGACCCGGATTACTGGATACGGCTTTGCCGTCTTTACCGTGGGTTCGATTGCTTGGCTCGCTGTTGGCGTGATGAGTGCCCAGCCGGCGCTGGTCTGGACCAATATTGTCCTTACCGGCCTGAACCTGTTCGGGATCTGGCGCTGGCTTGGACGTCAGGCGAAGATAGAGGAAGGGGGCACTTCTGCTGCGGAGGCGAGCGAGCAAGTGCCGGGAGAGAATCTCTTTCCGATTTCGCTGCTGTCGAGTGCGCCCATAGTGGATCGCGAAGGCAACACACTTGGGGCCTGCATCGATGCCATGGCCGGATCCTCGAGCGGTCGGCTCCGCTATATCGTCGCTTCTGAAGGAGGCGTTGCTGGACTAGGGGAGACGCTTCGCAGGCTCGACTGGCCGAATGCTCGGGTCGAGGGTGATCGCTTGCTCGTGGACATTGGACAGCGTGCATTCGCGAGCCTTGAGCGGATAGAACGCGACCGATGGCCGGCCCGCTGATCGTCACTGCCGAACTTGCGCCAGCGGATCTGGCGTGGCTCAACGATCTGCGGCGACGGCATTATCCGGTGGAGCGAAACCAGCTTCCCGCACACCTGACCATGTTCCACACACTGCCGCCCTCGGCCGAGGAAGAGGTGCGTCATCTCCTTTCGCGAGTCGTCGCAGGACCTTCGCCGCGGGCATTCGTTGCCGGAGTGATGGACCTCGGTGGCGGCGTTGCTCTTCGAATTGCGTCTGATGAGCTGGACAGTCTCCGCGCCGAAATTGCCGAACGTCTTGCGGGCCTGCTGACGGCGCAGGACCGCGCCGGCTGGTCGGCGCACGTGACGATTCAAAACAAGGTCTCACCGCGCGACGCGAAAGCGTTGATCAGGGCAATCGGCAGTCAATTCGACGGGCGGCCGATCAAGATCGCCGGACTAGGTCTCCATCGCTATCAGAACGGTCCCTGGGAAACGCTTCGGACCGTCCCGTTCCGCGGCTAGCTGACGTCGCCGATGCCGTCGCAGCTGATGTCGAAAGCCGCCAGGCCCGCATCGAGCACGGAGGCCAGCATGGGCATCTCCATCAATTCGTCGATCGCCGCCTCGGGACCGTCCTTCATCAGGTCGGTCGCTTCCTCCACCGCCTCGTCCCAATCGCTCGCGTCGTAGGTGCCCTGGCCGACCCAGCAGAAGGCGACCACCTCGGCCAACTGGTCTTCCCCCAGATCCTCGAACACGGCGCGAAGCTCTTCCTCGACGCTGTCGTTGATCGAATCGTCGAGGACCGAAAGCGCGCCTTCCTCTTCATCATCGACGTTTTCCGCCGCTTCATTGCCGTCATAGTCGGTGGGCGTCTGCGCTTCATATTCCCGTGCCCGAAGGATGATTCGGCAAAGCGTTTCGAGCGGGGTCAAAGGGTCCATCAACTGTCTCCGAATTCTCCGGCTTAACGAGAGCAGCCGTAGACGGTTCCTCGCGTTGACCGGTCGGACGCACACACCTATATGGCCGCGGCTCCCGCCGGGCAAAACCCACGGGAAATCAGGCCTTATCGGGGCGGAGTAGCTCAGCTGGTTAGAGCAGCGGAATCATAATCCGCGTGTCGGGGGTTCAAGTCCCTCCTCCGCTACCATCCTAAAAACGACGGAAAACTGCGCTTTTTCGAGCTTCACCAGCGCGAAAAGGTCGTTCCTGATCCTTCTCCTTCCTTCGCGCTAATTATCGCAGATTTCCGCCATTTCTCAATCGTCGCGTTTCTGTCGACCGCGCAAAAACCGCGCAAAAACCGCGCATAGAATCGACTGAAGGCGAGGGGGAATCACGGCGATGTGAAGCGCGGTTCGTGCCAGTCCTTCTAGGCCCTGCGGCCCTTGCTAGTCAGGAAGGCTGCGACTTCGCGTTCGAGACGCTCTGCCATGGCTTCCTCGTCTTCTGGCTCGTCAGAGTCGTAACCCGACCAGCTGCCACTTCCATCGGGAGTGAAGGCAGCTCCATCGACAAGATCAAACGCCACAGCGATGATCTGGCGTTCGAACAATGGGGCGCAGATCAGCTGGCTGCCTCGGCCATCAGACAGGTCCCAGCCAATGGCTTCGAAGAATGTTCGTGCTTCAGGCCATGCCGCTCGCGTCGCGTTGAAGCGCTCTTCGTATTCTTCGAGCGTGAATGGCTCGTCGCCTTCGTCAGATAAGAACACTGTCTCTTCGTCAGCCAGTGTGTCGTCGTGAGTGATTGCGAACAGGCCAGCAGAAGCTTCGTTCACGATTGCCATCGTTTCGATTGAGTTCGGGTAGTCCCAGCAGTCAGGCTTCGCGTAGAGATCGATGACGCGAGAAATGCCCGGCAAGGTTCGCAGCTCGATCAGCTTCTCGCTCATCTTCGATCCTCGCTGCTCCGAGAGCCTGTTCCTGAACTGTGCGCGCCTCGTAGCGCGTCGCCTGGTGGAAGGTGGCACAGGCACTGGGGGCCGAACCAGCCCTTGTGATCACCCAGCACCTTCCCACAGTCGCGACAGTGCTGAAGGTCAGGCGGAGTCGGCGGCTTGATCATTTGACGCGCATACGTCGACGAGAACGCTTCGTGAACGGTTAACTTGCCGCGGTGTTAACCGCTGTTATGTTGGGCGCGCTCGGAAGAAAGGGCCAGTGCGCGATGAGGTTCGAAGGCTTTCAGGTCACCAATTACCGGAACATTCTCGATTCCGGCTGGATCGACGTCAATCAGATAACTGCGTTTGTAGGCCAGAACGAGGCTGGCAAAAGCAACCTTTTCGAAGCGCTCTACTGCCTCAACCCAGTTGTCGAGGCGGCCTACAGCGTCGATGAAGATTGGCCCGTCGATCGCTGGGAAGGAAAGGCCGAGGCTAAGGGCAAGTTGGTCTGCTGGGCCCGTTTTCGCCTGAGCGAGGAAGAAATTGAAAGCCTTTGGCAGGCCGCTGGAACTGCAGATGAAACAGCGGAAGGGACGGATGACGAACCTTCAGAGGCTGAAGATGGCGAACCATTGCCTGATCAGGTCACTCTCACAGCCCTCCGATGGTATGGTTACAAGACGGGTTTTCAAATCGCGGGCTTCAAAGAGGGCGACCTAGACGATGACAAGGCTAGGGCGTGGGCACTTAAGCACACGCCGAAGTTCGTTCTTATTCACGACTATGAAATGTCTGGAGCCCAGATTGAGCTCGACCAGTTAAAGCAGCGCCTCGATGCCCACGGCGGGAAACGCCAAGCCCTTTCGAACGAGGATCAGACCATATTGGTCATCCTCGACTTGGCACAGATCGATCTCGAAGATTTCCTGACGAAGGGCGCGACACCTGAAGGACGAACGATCAGATCGTTCGATAAGAGATCAGCGTCGAAATACCTGACCTCCCAATTTTCCGATCTCTGGCAGCAGAAGAATGTCAGCTTCGAAATCGAGATAGACGGCCCCACGCTCAACATCTTCGCAGAGGATGAAGCCATTGGAATGCCCGTCAGATTGCATCGACGGTCCACCGGCTTTCGATGGTATGTGTCATTCGCCTGGAAGTTCACGCACGCAACGAATGGCGCATACAAGGACTGCATCTTGCTATTGGAAGAGCCCGGGATTCACCTTCATTTCTCGGGGCAACAAGACCTTTTGAAGGTTTTCGAAAGGCTCGCTGAAAGCAACACCATCCTATACACGACGCACCTCGCCTCGATGGTGGACCCAGCAAATCCTGAGCGTGTTCGCATCGTGGAATCACGTGACCACCACTTAGCAATCACGCAAGGGATCGTTAGCTCCCAGCGCGCGCCAATGGCCGTGATCGAGCAAAGTCTTGGCCTTACGGGCGATCAAAGTGGCCTACTCGGTAATCGACAGGTCCTGATCGTCGAGGGCGGGGACGACGCACTAATATTGCACAAGCTCTCTGGCCTACTGCAAGCTGACGGAAAGGAAGGCCTTTCTGATCGAGTTTACATGTGGCCCGCCCACGGCGCTTCGAAGACACCAATGTATGCTGGCTTCGCTATTGGTCAGGGATGGGACGCGGGCGTCCTGCTAGACAGCGATCAGGCGGGGCACAGCGCCAAGGAGAAAATCGACGCGCTCTATATTTCGAAGCTTGCAGTCGAGAAGGCGAAGCGATTTCGAACCTTCATGCTGGGCAAGGCCGTCGGGACTAGGCAAACTGACTTTTCCATCGAAGATATGTTTCCGGCGAGCTTCTACATCGAGTGTGTGAATGCAGCCTTCGGCTTGGCCATCAAGGCAGATGATCTTCCGGTGGATGGATCAGACATGATCACCAAACGGGTCGAGCAAGTACTGGCGAATCGTTACGGCCAAAAGCAGCTAGATAAGCGGCGGGTAATGGGTGAAATGCTTCGCAGGTTCGATGGTTGGAACAAGGCTTCTGACCTGCCAAAGGACACAGCGACGAAGGCGGGAAAACTATTCAAGGCGATCAATGGCGCTTTTGCTATCGCTGAGTGAGCACCGCTGCTGCTGGCGCGAGGAGTTGAGTTTGGCCGCGGAGAAAGTCTCGATTTAAACTGCGCGAAGGCAGCGATCGGTGTCCTGAAGCTGTCAGCTCTGAACTTTGCCAATCCCCCCGCCCGCGCTATTCGATGGCCACGTGGCTTTCGGGGGAAGAGCCAATGCGTGCTGAAGTAGAGCGTCGTCTGGGTGACCTTGCTGAAAAGGTCGTCGATATTTTTGCCCTGATCTGCGTCTTGGCCTGCCTCTGGTTCGCAGTCGTGCTTGCCCAGCGTGGCGTCTACGCACTGTTGGGCTGGAACTACCATTTCCAGAGCATTGGCGATTATTTGCATCTTCACGAGCCGCACAAGAAGATTGAAAGCTGGGATCGATCATTCCTGCTTGTTGGCATCGCCTTTCTGGCAGGCGGTATCGCTGGCGGGTTCTCGGACGCAGCCACCTGGTTACGAAAGACGCCAGAGGAAAGGCGACGCGAGCGCGATATACGCAAGGCAGCGGAACGGGCTGTGAACGAGGAGAAGAGCAGGAAGGTGGCAGAGCGCAGGGCAGCTCGAAAGCCAATGAGCGGCTGGCGGCGGCTGTGGATCGTCGCTTCGTTGTTGTTCGGTGCGCTGACCTATCTCGTGGCCTACGATAATTACAGGCGCGCCTCGGCTCTCATGGACTTCAACGGAGATAGCGAAGCCTTCTGGATGGCAGCGCATCACAATCGCGAACTCGGCAATTGCATCTGGGCGACGGCAAAGGCCGATCACTGGACTGGAACGACTTACATGATCTCGTGCCAGAATGCCGACCCGTGGCTGTTCGCTAGCCTCTGGGCGTTCCTGCCTGCGATCATCTTGGCGGTGGTCGGCATCACGGTTCGCTGGGTCTACCGAGGATTTCGACCAAAGACAGCGAGCTAATATTCATTTCACTGCCTTCACGAGGGGGTTCGCGCATGATCTGGGTGCTGATCGTAAATGCAATTCTGCTGGCAGTGCTGTCGTGGGAAGTTAGTGCTCAGGGTTCCTTCGCGAGCAAGCTGATCATCAGATCGAGCGATCTCAACCTCGAACGACAGGCCACCATCATCGACCTGCTCGAACAGATCGAACGCCACCTCGATCAAGTCCCCAAGATACGACGAGACTGGGAAGCCTGAGGCCGATAGCGCCTGACCGACCTTCGCTGGCTCTGGCGCTTCCTGTCCAAGGCCAGCGCGAAGGCGATGCTCTCCTGTCGTAGGTCGCGGTCGGGATCTTCGTCGAATGGCCAGTCTGGCTTGTCAGCGTCTGCCATCACGCCTGACTCCTGATCTCCAGTGCGATGCGGCGGCGGCGAAGACGTTGAGAAAACCGCCGCCGCACCATCAAGGCGCTAGGCCTCGATCACTTCGCCTTGCCTGCGCTTCGAGCGGCCAGAGCGACGTTGCCAAAGTCGCCATAGGTCAGCGCCTTGCCCTGCTTCACAGCCAGCGCGATGCGCTCTTCAGCGAGGATGGTGACCAAGTTTTTCCGGAAATTGTCGCTGTCTTCAGTAGAAACTTCGACGCGAGGCTTCAGTCGATCATACAAGGTCGCAGCGCGCAGGAAGTCGCCAACGAGGAACTTGTCCTGCGCCATGCTGACTGTCGTCACGACTGGCGCACCGAACAGCACCTGCGGCACGTTCGCGCCTGGATCGCCCAGCAGATACTCGCCCTGCGTGTTCTTCAGCAGGCGCATCAGCATCCAGTCTGACGGGTGCAGCACGATGCCATTCGCTTCGAAGTCAGCCAAACTCGTCTGCAGCATCGCCAGCGCGACCTGATCGAGCATCGTCTCTGTGCCAGCAGGATCGATGGGCGCTGCATAGGCAGTCGCGTTCTTGATCAGGCCATCGAGATGCTCGCCAGTGCCAGTGCCATTGAGGATTTCGCCATCCTCTGCCAGCGCCAAGCCATAGCGAAGCTCGCTGTCGATGGTGTCGCGCAGCTGCACGCTGTCGTCGAGAATCTGGCGCGAGGCCAGAATCCAGTGCGCGATGGTCTTGGCAGTCTCGATCTCCATCACAAACTGGTAGTCGCTCTGTGGCTTCAGCGTGTCTTCAGCGACTGGAGCTGCAGCGTTCGTTCTGGTGGTCTGCTTTGGATATTCGACGCTGCCAGTGCTGATCTCGATGGTCGGCAGCAGGCTGCGAACGTGCAGCTTCCTCTGTGGAATGGCTGCGACATCGTCGCGATAGGCCTGACCGCCAAGCGCTCCACCTGACGCTGGCGCTGACGTGATCGTCTTCACTTCGACGCGAAAGCGGCCGGGGTGCGAGCTGTTCTCTGCAAACGCCTTCAGGCCGTCAGCCTCGATGAACTGCGCGCCCCAGCTCTCGCCTGACGAGCTGCTGAAGCTGCGAGCTGCGCTGTCAGCACGAGCCAGCTTCTGCCCGATGTCCTGAGTGACTGCCTTCAGGAAGCCTGTCTCTTCGAGCGCCTTCTGCACGTCAGCAGAGAGCGCGCTGAACTGCTTTTCGATAGCATCAGTGTGCTGCTTCAGAATGTCTTCGATCTTCATGATCAGCCTCCAATGGTGTTGAGACGCCTGATCGACGCCTCGATAATTGCTCTCGCTCTGGCTTCTGCGATGGAGTCGAGATCAGCCTCGATGGCCGACTTCTCGAACTGGTCTGCGAACCTTGCCCAGATGATGCCTGCAGCGTCGCGAGCGAGATGGCCGGCGATGCCCTTCTCCTGCATCAGCATGGCGAGGGCGCGAGGCCCGCAGGCCTCCTTGATCGAGCTGACTCGCGTCCTGTCGTTCATTGGCACTGCGACCAGCGAGCCTTCGAACAGCTCTGCCTCTGCGATCAGGCGCGTTCCATCGTCGCTGGTCGTCGCCTGCTTTGGCAGCCAGCCAATCGACAGGCCTGTGAGCGCGCCATCCTTGGCCAGCGCGTGCGCCTCCTGCGCGTCTCGCGTGGCCAGCGTCATCTGGCCTTTGACGAACAGGCCTGCAGCCTGCTCGCTCCACTCGCGCCATGCGCCGATCGGGCGATGCGTGTCGTGATGCAGCAGCATTGGCAGAGGCGTCGTGCGCTTCGCCAGCGACTGAGTCAGACAGCCTGGAAGGAGCTGGTCGCCGCCATGGTCGACATCGCCAAAGCCAGCCAGCAGGCCTTCGATCTGCCCGCTGTCGGTCAGAGCCTTCAGTTCGAAAGGGGAACCCGCATATTCCACTGGCGCGCCTCATTGCTGAGTGCCTGATGCTTCAGTCGATCAGCCCTGCGCGCCGCGCTCGGGTTGCCATGGTTACGCCCCGCGCTTTCCTTGGCGAGCCAGACATACTCGGCCAGCGGGCGGTCGATCAATTCTTCGGGCCTGCCATGGTCGCTGCCAGCTGCGCCTGCGCTCGAAACCATGGTGCGACAGCGTGCTTGCCCAGCTTGCGCTCGACGCGCTCTGCCATCGCCATCGCGCCTCCAGCGAGCAAGGCGTCGTCAGGCTCGCCAGCTGCTTCGAGCTGGTCGAGCTGGTCAGACAGCACTTCAGCGACGTGGCGCGTGCGCTGCTCGATGGTCAGCTCTGGCTTGTTCGTCATGACCGCCTCCTTGTCTTGCGCTTCGCCTGCTTCGTGGGCCGCTGCGCTGGTGCATGGCCGAGCAGCTCGTCGACGTAGCCAGCCTGCTCTCGAAGTGATGGCGCGACTGCAGCAGCGCCAAAGTGCGTCGTGATCAGGTCAGCCTGCACATCGAACAGCGCTCTGTGGATCACCGCAGGCTCGATGCCTTCGCGCCCATACAGGTTCAGCTCTGCAGTGAGGCCCTGCACGACGCGCTTGTGCTGGCGTCCCTGTTCAGTCGTCGCCTCGACGCGATTCCAGCTACCTTTCATGGCCAGTTGCTCCTTCGTGCTGTGTGATTGCTGGTGCTGGTGCCTCGCCGCTGCCATGCGCAGCCCAGAAGCCGACCGGATCGCGCTGCATTTCCTCGATCTGTTGGCGCGTCAGGTGCGCTCGTTCAGGCGCAGGCGAGCGCGGCTCGTCAGGAAAGCGAGCGCTCGCTGCGCTCCTTTCTTTATCTTTCCCTTTCTTTCTTTCGGCGGACTCTGTGCCCTGTATTTGGAGGCCCCTGTGTCCGGTATTCTGGCTCGAATGTCCTCTGTTGCGCTTGGCAATAGAGGACTCTGTGTCCGGTAGTTTTGGAGAATTAGAGGACTCAGTGTCCGGTATTCGAAGCTCGTATTCGTTCGATCTTCGATCATCGCCACGCGGCTTGATGCGCAGCAGGCCACGGTGCTTCAGACCGTCGATTACTCGCCTGACAGTGCGCTCTTCCAGCCCAGTGTCACTCGCGATCAGGCCCTGCGATGGCCAGCAGGTGCCATTGAGGCCCTTTCGAATCCTGAGTTCGATCAGCACGCTGCGTTCAGCAGCAGACAGACCATCAGGCAGCTGCTCGATGAACTTTCGCATGGCGACCCAGCTCATCGCAACGAGCCTCTCGCAGCGGCGTTAGCGAGGAAAACCAGCCACTCTCTCTCTGATTGTTCGACGAGATCATGGTGATCGAGCAGCTCCTGCGGGATGTGATTTTCCAAACAGCTCCTGCAGAGCCAACGAAGCGTGTCGGGTGGGATCGCGTCGACTTCGACACTGTCGCCATCGAAGCTGCGCGAGCGTGAGTCTGACTTCTTGGTCGGTCGGGTTGGCAGCCTCCAATCGATGACTTGCTGTCGAGTAACTGCCACTACTTCAAGCGTGATGGCGACGCCTGGAGCGAAGCCGCGTAGCTCTCGCTCGACCTTCAATGGAATGTCGACGCCTGAAGGATCGTGATCGCCGAAGTAGTAGATCGTAGTCGGCTTGCCTTCTTCAGCAATCTGCTCGCCAGCGCTGTAGAGAAAAGACAGTGACGGATAGCCTCGCGTCACCATCAGCGGGACGTCGTAGCGATCTGTCTCGTCGACCAGCACGCCTGCCAGCGCATCCTTTTCGAGCCATATCTCGACGCGCTGATCCAACTCGCGCCAGAGCGAGCGGCGATAGAACTTCGCTGTTTCCTGAAGTGCGACCATTGGGCCTGAGAAGGTGCGCGGCCTTCGCATCCAGCGCGTAGCGTCGGCGAGCCAGTTCCATGGGATCGAGCCTGCACGACGCATCTCTGCCAGTAGTCGGCAGATCGTCGTCTTATATTCAGCCTCGGTCTTGTCGATCAGGCCGCTAGTAACAGCCTGATAGTAGACCTGCCTGACGGTCATGGGCTGGCCGATTTCGACGATCTCGATCAGCGCGTGGCGAAGCGATTCCATGTCGGCCTTGGAGCGTCGCAGGCGCTTTATAGGGCTAGTCCCATAAGATGCTGTGGCGAGCATCGGGCGACCTTCTGCTCACGCAGCCTCGGACTCTCGCAGGCCCATCGCGCTACTGATCACCTTGTCGAGATGGCCCGTTGTCGACCAGATTTCTGACTTCTTCGCACCGAGGCGGAAGACCTTGATCTTTCCATCCTCGGCCATGCGATAGACTGCGGCGCGACTGATGGGCGGGCCACCCGCGATCTTGCTGTTCAGGTAATCAGCAATCGCCTGCGCACCCCTGATCAGCGTCTTGCCTGAATCGTCTGACACGCTCTCGTCGGGGCTGACAGTTTCCTCGTCTACCCGCTCGCCTGCATCCTCTTGCACGTTCACGATCCTTTCCGTATGTTCATGGCGAAGAATCACGTTGAACAGATATGTTCTACTAGGTTCTCGTTCGTTGAACAATGTGAAGGAAGGCGAGTGGGGGTCGAACTTGGATTCAATCAGGTTGAAGCGTCGCTCGCCGAACTTCACGGGATCGCGTCGGACAAGCGTATCGCCTTCGGCGGTCGCCTGAAGCAGCTTCTGAAGCAGGGTCTGACAGACGTGAAGCGTCGTCCAGGTCGCGGCAAGGCTGGCTCTTACTCATTCGCTGACCTGATGCGCTTCGCCGTCGCGCTCGACTTTATTCAGGCTGGCCTGATGCCACAGATGGCAGCGCAACTGATCAGCGATAAGTGGAGCTGGGGCGTGCTGATCGTCAGCCTCTCGCATTGCTCGATGGAGGGGCCAGTCCACCCCGATTCAGTGGACTTCTGGGTAATCGAGCCAGAGGCATTGCGCAGCCTGACAGCAGAAGGCGATCAGCCCCGCTTTGGATCAGACTGGATTCGGGTCGTCTCTCCCAATGAATTGACGAAGCTTCTGGCTGACCCTGCAGCCTCACCCTCTTCTGGCAGAAGGTGGCGAACGCTCGTCATCAACGGCCACGAACTTACGCAACGTGTCATCTCCATCGTCGTGGCCGCTGGTTATGCGACCGCCGACGAGCTGCGAGATGATCTTCGTGAAGCAGTGAACACCGCTACAGGGAACGACTAGGCAATGGCGACGATCAAGAAGCGCAGATGGCAGAATGGCAATGGCGAATGGAGCGAGGCTTGGGTGCTTCGCTACACAGACGGGCAGGGGGTCAGTCGTCGCAAGCAGTTCGACAAGAAGGGCGATGCGTCAGCCTATCTGACCAAGGCAGCGTTCGAAGTCAGTCAGGGCATCCACACAGCTGACAGCGCAAGCGTGACGATCGGCGAGGCGGCAGACCTGTTCCTCGATCACAAGAAGGCCATCGATCTCGAACGCTCGTCGACCAAGCGTTACGACGAGATCATCAGGCTTCACATCAAGCCACTGCTCGGCGCTGACAAGCTGTCGCGCCTGACGATGCCAGCCGTTCAGAACTACGTCGACGCGCTGGTGCTGACACGCTCGAAGGCGATGGCAGGCAAGGCACTGTCGACCCTGAGAATGATTATCACCCATGCGCAGGGCAGGGGTCTGATCGCGCAGAATGTCACGAAGGGCGTCAAAGTCGTTCGCTCGAAGCGCGAAAAGAAGAAGATCATCATTCCAGCGAAGGCTGACCTGAAGGCCATGCTGGAGAAATCGCAGGCTGACTTCCCTGACTTCCACCCGCTGCTGATGACAGCCATCTTCACAGGCCTTCGTTCGTCAGAGCTGCGAGGCTTGCGCAGGTCAGACGTCGATCTTCGTGGCGGCTCGATCACTGTCGAGCAGCGCGCAGACTCGTGGGGCGTGATTGGCCCGCCGAAGTCAGAGGCTGGCACGCGCACTGTTCCCATCCCGCCAATGCTGGTCAGCGTCCTGCGAGCATGGCTGCTGCGTGCGCCACATTCGCATCTAGGCCTGCTCTTCCCCAATTCAGGAGGCGGCGCTCGCCTTCACTCGAATATGCTGAACAGGGAATACTGGCCTCTGCAGGTTGCAGCAGGAATCGCAGAGCCTTCAGGTAAGATCGTCGATGGCGAGCCTGTCATGCGAGCGCGCTACGCCTTCCACACGCTTCGCCATGCTGCAGCGTCTGCGTGGATCAAGCAGCGCATCGACATCAAGCGCCTGCAGTCGTGGCTTGGCCATGCCAGCGTTCAAATGACTGTCGACACGTATGGTCATCTGCTGGTCGACGAGGCTGGCGATGCTGCTGTCGCAGCAGCTGCGCAGGCTGACTTCCTAGCCTGACGCGAAAATCGACCGCGCAATCACCGCGCAAAAAGCGGCAGGAATGGCGGAAAACTGCGAACCCTCGGCGGAATCATAATCCGCGTGTCGGGGGTTCAAGTCCCTCCTCCGCTACCACCCCAAGCAGGACAGGGGCGTCAGTCGCCCCGTCTACGTCCCAGTAGGCCGACCAGGCCGACCAGTCCGATTACGCCCCATGGGAAGCCACGGCTTGGTGCAGGAGCTGGTGCAGGCGCGGGCGCTGCTTCTTCGGGCGGCGGCGCCATTCCAGCATCCATGTTTGCGGCCGGCGCAGCGGCCATGTCGTTCATGGCAGCCATGTCATTGGCAGTGGCGTTGCTCTCGGCCGTGACGGCGGTCGCGTTTGCATCCGCCTCGTTGTTCTGAGCAGCAGCCGGGGTTGCAATCAGCGCGGCTGCGGCGACCCAAATCATCGTCCGTTGCATATTCATCTCCCGAAGCATTGCCAGCCGCTCATTCGACGGACGTCGGATGGTAGCTGTCGTCGGAATGCTCTTTTTTCAGCCCGGCCAGTCCGAACAGCCCAATCAGACCGATCAGGTTCAGCCAGTCGATGTTGCCGGCGCCGCTCTGGAGCCGCGACTGGGTTTCCGTCGGTATGTTGTGGTCGTTGGTTTCCTGGGCCTGCGCCGCGGACGATATTCCGCCGACAGCAAGCATGATGCCGAGCATCCAGCCAATGCGCATGGTGCCCTCCAGTCCAAGGCCGTCCATCAAGCGCCGAGCCCGCGGCGGCCCTGCGGCCCCTTTGCCGGAATTGCGCCAAAAACACAAACGCCCGGACCGCGTGGCGATCCGCCAGTGCTGCCCGAAAAGCAAACGCCCGGACCGCGTGGCGATCCGGGCGTCCTGCGTGACGATTGCTCGTCAGCCCCCTTGGATTCTTGCCGCGTCCCGCTCTCGCGCGTCGCACCAAGCTTCCCGCGATCGGCCCCAAGGGGCAGCCCGCCAGGAAGAATTGAAGGCTAAGCCCGACAACGGTTGCTTGTCACGTGCTGAGTTCGCCGTGTCGGTTTTTATCCACAACCCTGTGTCGCGACAGCCACAGCCGTTGTCTCTGGCCGCGCATTGCGCTTGGCCACGCAGGGCCCTAGGGCACCGGCTCCAGCGTCTTCGGAGCGACAAGAATTGCGCGTTTCCCGCTATTTTCTGCCAGTCCTCAAGGAAAGTCCGTCCGACGCCCAAATTGTCAGCCACAAGCTGATGTTGCGCGCGGGTCTCGTCCGCCAAACGTCGGCGGGAATCTACGCCTGGCTGCCAGCCGGATTCCGGGTTCTGAAAAAGATCGAGCAGATCGTCCGCGAGGAGCAGGATAGCGCAGGCGCCATCGAGCTTCTGATGCCGACGCTGCAGTCGGCTGACTATTGGCGAGCGACCGGCCGTTATGACGCTTACGGTCCCGAGATGCTGCGGATCACCGACCGGCAGGAGCGGGAGCTGGTCTACGGACCGACCAACGAGGACATGCTGACCGCCATCCTGCAGGGATCGGCGAGGAGCTATCGCGACCTTCCACGCACGCTCTATCACATCCAGTGGAAGTTCCGGGACGAGATCCGCCCCCGCTTCGGTGTCATGCGCGGACGCGAGTTCCTCATGAAGGATGCCTACAGCTTCGATCTCGACGAGGCTGGCGCGAGGATCAGCTACAATCGGATGTTTGCGGCCTATCTTCGGACTTTTGCGCGGATGGGCCTTCGCGCTATCCCGATGCAGGCGGACACGGGGCCGATCGGCGGTGACCTCAGCCATGAGTTCATCATCCTGGCGCCTTCGGGAGAAAGCGAAGTCTATTTCCACAAGAGCTGGGAATCGCTTCGAGCAGCCGAGGATTACGCCGTCGACAGCAATGACCCGGAAGCCCTCCAGGCCTTTGTCGACTCCATGACCGCCGACTATGCCGCGACGGACGAAAAGCGGGACGAAGCTCGAGAAGCGACGCTTGGTGGCGACCTTCGGAAGTCGCGCGGGATCGAAGTCGGCCACATTTTCTACTTCGCCGACAAGTACACCAAGCCGCTCGGCTTCACCGTCAGCGGACGCGATGGCGACGCGGTGACGCCCGTAGGCGGCAGTTACGGGATCGGGGTCTCGCGTCTGGTCGGAGCCATCATCGAGGCCAGCCACGATGACGCGGGAATCATCTGGCCCGAGAGCGTCGCTCCCTGGAAAGTCGGCATCGTCACCATGCGCCAGGACGACGAGCCGAGTGCGACCGCTGCGGAGGAGCTCTACGCAAAGCTCCAGCTTGCGGGGATCGAAGTGGCGTACGACGACCGTGACGAGCGTGGAGGAGCCAAGCTGGCCACGATGGACCTCATCGGGCTGCCATGGCAGCTGATCGTCGGCCCACGCGGAATTGCTGCGGGGACGGTGGAACTCAAGCGCCGTTCATCTGGAGAGCGTCAGGAGCTGAGCGTGGAATCCGCCCTCGCGAGGCTAAGCGAATGATCCTCAACCGGTACGAGCGTACCGTTGCGAAGAGATACCTCCTCCCAACCAAGGGAGAGGGGTTCATCTTCGTTGTCGCGGGGTTCAGCGTGGGCGCCGTCGCTCTCGGCGTTGCGGCGCTGATCATCGTCATGAGCGTCATGAACGGCTTCCGCGCGGAGCTTTTCGACAAGATCGTCGGCCTGAACGGCCATGCGATCGTCCAGGGGTACGGAGGTCGCATCGACAATTGGCAGCGTGTAGCGGAGGAGACGAGCCGTCTGCCCGGCGTTACCTCCGCGCTTCCGCTGATCGAACAGCCGTTGATGGCTTCAACGGATGGCCGGGTCGAAGGCGTGCTGGTTCGCGGAATGCGGGTCGAGGACATCCGCGACAATCCGGTGATCAGTGGGCACGTCGTCTCCGGCGACCTTGCTTCGCTCGTGCCGGGTAGCGGGCGCATCGCCATCGGCACCCGCCTCGCAGAGGCGCTCGGCGCCTATCCTGGGAGCGAGATCAGCCTGATCAGCCCTGAAGGCCGCTCGACGGTCATGGGAACCGTGCCCCGCATCGTCTCTTACACCGTCGGTGCCGTGTTCGAAGTCGGCGTCTACGACTACGACAAGCAGTTCATCGTCATGCCGATGCAGGATGCGCAGACGCTCCTGCTGATGGGCGACCAGATCGGCATGATCGAGGTTCAGACGGACAATCCGGACCGAGTCCGCGAGATCCTCGCGCCGCTTCAGCGCGAGCTTCAGGGCAAGGCGATCCTTGTCGACTGGAAGCAGATGAATTCGGCCCTGTTCGAAGCGCTCGATCTCGAACGGACCGTCATGTTCATTGTCGTCAGCATCATCGTCCTGGTGGCGTCGTTCAACATTGCGTCGTCGCTGATCATGCTCGTGCGAACCAAGACCCGCGACATCGCGATCCTTCGAACAATGGGGGCCAGCCGAGGAGCGATCCTGCGTATCTTCATGGCGATCGGCGTGGCGATTGGCGTTGCCGGAATCGTGATCGGCTTCATCCTTGGCTCGCTTGGATTGTATTTCCGCCAGTCGGTCGTGGATGCGGTCCAATATGTCACAGGCGCGAATCCGTGGGATCCGTCGGTCCGAATCCTGACTGAGCTGCCGGCAAAGACCGATCCGATCGAGGTTGCCGCAATCCTCATCGTCACACTGCTGCTGACATTCCCGGCGACCTTCTTCCCGGCAAGGAAGGCGGCCTCTACCGATCCGGTGCAGGTCCTTCGCTATGAGTGAGCCGGTCCTTCAAACGCAGGGGCTTCGTCGCAGCTTCGTCCAGGGCGAGGTCCGGATCGACGTGCTGCGCGGCGTCGATCTTACCATTCAGCCGGGAGAGATCGTCGGACTGCTGGGTCCATCCGGTTCGGGCAAGTCGACCTTCCTCCAGGCGGTTGGCCTGCTGGAAGGCGGCTTCGAAGGCTCGATTCGCCTCGTGGGGCGTGAAGCTGCCAGCCTTAACGACCAGGGACGCACCGAGCTGCGGCGCGACGCTCTTGGCTTCGTGTATCAATTTCATCACTTGCTGCCCGACTTCGATGCGCTCGAGAACGTCGTCATGCCGCAGATCATCCACGGCGCCGACCCGGAGGCGGCGCGGGTCCGGGCGAAGGAATTGCTGTCGAAGCTGGGGCTGGAGGCGCGTCTTGATCATCGGCCATCCAAGCTATCGGGCGGCGAGCAGCAGCGCGTAGCGGTCGCTCGCGCGCTCGCGAACAAGCCGCCTCTCGTCCTTGCCGATGAGCCCACCGGCAACCTGGACGAGACCACCGCGGATCGCGTGTTCGCGGAATTCCTCGGTCTGGTTCGGGGCGAGGGGAGTGCCGCCCTCGTCGCGACACATAATGAGCGGCTCGCGGCGAAGATGGACCGTGTGGCCCGGTTGCACGAAGGGCATCTGAAATAGTGGAGCCGCGCGCCGGCACGGGCGTTGGCGAGACCGTGCAACGTCTGAGCCCGACAGCCATCGCCGCGATCGCTCTCGCGGCGCTCCTTCTGATCATCGTGGGCTTCATGGTTTTTCGCGGCGGGAGCACGGAAGACGACCGCCTGACCAATGCAGTTACCGGTGCGCGTGAAGACCCGGAAAAGCTCTGCTCCAGCCAGGCAACGTACGACCTGATCGAGCGCGACTTGTTCCGTCAGGCGGCTGCGCTGCGCGAAAGCGATAAAGCCACCTTCGAAAAGCTCCGGTCCTATTCATCACTTCGCGTCGAAGCACCGCTTCTGCAGAACCTGAACGAAGACTTGGGCAGCGTCAGCTGCAACGCAACGATCACGCTCGACCTGCCGCCGGGCGTATCCGTCGCGGGCGGACGGCGATCTCTGAGCGCCGACGTGCTGTACACCGTCCAACCCGCGGACAGCGGGAATGGAAGCAATCTGTCGCTTGCAAACGCGGACTCAATCGTCACGGCTTTGGCAACTCTTACGCGGACGGAGCCGCCCGCCGATGAAACCCTCGATGAGGTGAATGCCGTAACTCCAGTTCCGGGCGCCATTCCACCCGTTCCGGTTGACCCGCCCGCTCCAGCGCCACCTGGTGAGGTCACTCCGGGACAGCCGACGGCGAATCCAAGCTTCGATTGCGGAAGCGCCCGTACCCCGGGCGAAGTTGCTATATGCAGCGATCCTCGCCTTGCGGCGCTCGATCGGCGCATGGCCAGCCAGTTTCGTAGCGCCATGACCGATGCCAGTCCGGAGCAGCGCGCGGCCCTTAATCAGACCCGCGATTCCTTCCTTCGCTATCGTGACGATTGCCCAAATAACGCGTGCATCGCAGAGACCTATCAGGGACGAATGCGTGAGATCCGCGACATCATGCGCGGCAACTGGCAGCCGCGACGGTAGCGTTCGTAGAAGAGGGCTTGAGTTCCTGCCTCCCCTCACCGGAAAGGGCATAAGATAGGGGAGAATAGCGATGAAACCTGCCTTCCTCGCAGCAACCGTCGGCTTCGCGATCTCCGGCGCAGCTCTGGCGCAAACCCAACAGGCTCCGTCCGCGCCCCCGCCGGCCCCGACTCCGGCCTGTACAAGCGCCCAGCATCGTCAATTCGACTTCTGGGTCGGGCGCTGGGACGTCTATCCGACCGGCAAGGACAAGCTCGTCGCGCACAGCCTCATCGAGAATCTCTACAGCGGCTGCGTCGTCCGCGAGAACTGGATGCCATTGAAGGGCACTGATGGCGGAAGTCTCAATACTTACGATCCTGAGGACAAACGCTGGCACCAGGTATGGATGGATGCTGCGAATGGACGGGTGTCGTTCGATGGCGGCTTTCAGGACGGCAAGATGGTTTTGACCGGTAACTGGCGGGGTGCGCAAACCCCAGGGCAGGACGGCCTGGTCCGCATGACCTACAGCACGCTCGACGGCGGTGCAGTCCGGCAGTTCGGGGAAATCTCGACCGACAAGGGGAAGAACTGGAAGCCGTTCTTCGATTTTACCTACAAGCCGAGTGCCGCGTCCAACTAGTTGTGGAAAAGGCGGTCGCACCGCTTTCAACGCCAGCTGAATTCCCCATAGTGGTCAGGTGACCCAGCCCTACGTTCCGCTTCGCGTCTTCTCGTCATTCACGATGCTCGAAGGTGCGATGGAGCCGAAAGCCATCGCCGAGCGCGCGGCAAAGCTCGGTTTCCCCGCTGCGGCCCTGACCGACCTTTCCAGCACAGTGGGATCCGAAGCTTGGAATTCACGTGACTTGAAGTCGCG
>JADMIO012727000.1_pt1 | contig 32541 bp, 30 predicted proteins | sample 8958161 | NCBI WGS metagenome assembly JADMIO01 (sample SAMN16585339, study PRJNA669376) | soil metagenome | isolation source: Crop rotation soil | place: USA: Cullars Rotation, Alabama | collected 2011
CTCGCTCACTGGTGCGAGCACGCTAGTTACCAGTGTTAACTCTGCTCTTGGGAACACTGGTTCGAGTGCCATCGTACAAGCAATCTCCGCACTGGGTACTCGTATGACTGCAGCTGAGGGTCTCTCGGGTACTACCAGTACACTGGTCACTACCGTGAATGGTCTTACAGGTACGGTCTCCACTCTTTCTACTACGGTCTCTGGTCTCTCCACTACAGTAGGAACTCCTCAAATTGCAGCGAATAACTTACAAACGAGATTATTAAACCTTGAGACCCTAAGCGTCTCAGGCACGTCAACACTGTACAGTCAGTTCGTGGGTCTCCGAGATCTAACGGTCACCACCTCGGTCACTGCAACCACGCTCATAGGTATCCGAGATAATACTGCGGCTGGTACAGGTGCACTATTGACTAAGGTCTTCACATTGGATTCTCGTATGACTGCAGCTGAGGGTCTCTCAGGTACGAGTAGTACACTGGTCACTACAGTCAATGGTCTCTCCACTACAGTCTCGGGTCTTACTGGTACTGTATCGGGTCTCTCTACCACGGTCACCGGTCTCTCTACTACAGTAGGAACTCCTCAGATTGCAGCGAATAACTTACAGACGAGATTACTTAACCTTGAGACTCTCAGTGTCTCGGGCACGTCAACGCTGTACTCTCAGTTCGTGGGGCTCCGTGACCTCGGAATTCTGACATCGAACTTGGCTGCCGCTGTGGTGGGTATGCGTGATCTCACTGTCACTGGCTCGAACATCGCAGCTGCAGTCATCGGCATGCGAGATCTCACGGTGAGTGGTACCACTATCGCATCTACGATCATAGGAATGAGAGACCTTACTGTCACAGGGACTACCCTCGCATCTACTGTCATCGGAATGCGTGATCTCACAGCAACGAGTACGAACATCGTTTCCACCGTCATCGGCATGCGAGATCTCTCTGTCCCTACCAGTATCCTTGCCCAGGCAATCTCCTCTCACTCCTCCACTCTCAACGCGAATGCTGCCACCTTATCCACCTACCAAACACAGCTCAGCGCTCTCGCCCCTGCCATGGCATTCACTTCCAGTGGTTCGTTCACATATAGCGGTGGCTACACCTCAGGAGTTTGGTTTAACCTTTGGTCGCCGTATACGACTAGCGCATACCTTATGATGTTCTCCCTTTCATCTCAGAATGATGGAGGTACGTATGAGAGTTCACACTGGAATCGAATCGGGGTCGTTGCATGTCGATAATTCTTCATTCATTTATTCATTCTTTCATTCTCTTCGCTGACTCGCATGTGCTTCGTAAATTGTGTCTGTCCAGGTGGCATCTGGAGCTGGAGGGGTGCTGGATTCGTTCAGTTCATTGATAACTGCAACGATAATCTCGCTGCCACTGTCACCGTCAACACAGCATGGCATGCAATGAATGGACGATCCATTGCATTCAGATGGTACTCACCACCAGGTAAGTCTTGAGGGACAAAATGAGAGGCAGTGGCAGAGAGGAGGTGGTTATGTCTTGTTCACGCTCTCCATCTGATCTCCTGGATGGTTTTTCTAATCTTTGTTTGTGTCTCTCCTTTTCCTCTTCTCTGTGCTGTGCAGGTCAAGTACCTGGTTGGCTCCAGATGCAGGTAACTGGTGAAAGTGTAGCCACTACCCCCATCGGAGTCACATGGCTTAGGATGCACTAATTTTTCCACTTTAGTGATTATTCTTTTCACACTCACTATCAGCAGTGGCAGCTGCTCTCGATAGTATACTTCAGGTATTTTCAAACCAAAAGTATGGCGTACGTGCCCTCCTTCAGTTCATATGGATCTCGCTATCTACCAGCGATCGATTCTGCTGACTCTATATCTCACTTATTTCAAGATCTCGTATACGTTTCCTATCGCTCTCCAGATCTATTCAATTGTGTCTTTTTTCTTGCACGCAATTTGTCACCACATACAAAGCTTTCTGCATACTCGGGTTAACCTATTCCCTCACTTTGCTTCGAACCGCATACAGATTCATCTCAATATTCCACAATCACTTGCAGCTGCTGTATTTCATTCACACATTGCATATATCTCCATTACTATTACTGACTGCACGCACCAAGTGCTTTTCCAGTGCAGTGTATATCTTACCATAATGTACCGAGCTGAGGTGGAGCTCGAGTGTCCAGATCCTCACTAGCTATAGAGATCATGTCCTCATGTATTCCAGGCCATCATAATCATTTTCCCTCTCCATGTCCATTCTCGGTGGGTGCGACGCTGTTTGCTCGCTCTCGCTCTCATAGTCCTCGGATTTCACAAAGTGCCCCAGGTTTTTCACTGCCCAATTGAGGATTGTTCTCATCACGATCGATTCGATCGCTTGCATGTGCAACATTTGAAGAAAAAAAAAACTGTTCTGCGCGTCAAATTTCTGAATCGTGACATTTCTGAGAGCGGAACACTCCAGCTTACCATCCACCAACGAATGCAACAGACCCAGCAGATGACGTATCGATCAATTACGATACCCCTTACGTACTTCCGTACCCTCATCTATACCCTCACCACTGTACTCACTTTTCTCACTCTCCTACTCCAATACTCCACTCCCGTTGATGCGATCTATGTGAATGGTGGTGGTTACACGATCGCCGAACCCCTCTCAACCGTATCTCTCCGAGTGGATTCCACTTTGATGCTGAATGGAATTGATCTCTCAAATGAATTCCAGCTGATGCGACAGCAGATATCAGATCAGGCACTAGCATTGCAGAATCAGGTAGATCAGGCGAATAGCATCGCAGCACTCACAACACTGGTCAAATCACAGGGGGATATCATTACAGCGCAAGGTGCTAGCATTTTAGAACACGCAGCCACCCTCCAGTCACAGTCAGCGCTCCTGAAGCAGTTACAGTGGAATGTAAGTATTCTACAGCAGGAGAAAGACATGTTACAGTCCACGCTGGATGATCTATCATCGCTCTCAGGTAGCTGGCACTCGGAATCGCTGGATACAGATAAGGCTCTGAGGTCTGATGTGGATACGCTGAAACAGCAGAAGGTGACTCTGGAATCCAGCATCTCAACTCTATCATCCCTCGCCAATACATGGCACTCAGAATCGATGGAAGCGGATGATTCCCTGCAGTCTCGACTAGACGCAGTGAACAGCAGCTTAGTGTTGATCAGTTCGCAGATGGCAGGTGTTAACGCGTTGGCGATTGAAGCGCATGCATCGATTGCTGCAAGCGAGGCCTCTATCGCAGTGCAGGCTGCTACTCTCGCAGTGATGACTTCAGTGAACTCAACCAATGTGGCTGGTATGGTAGGTGCACTGCAGGTGAGGGTAGATATGCAGGACAACCAGCTGACCACATTGGAATCAACGAGTAGTAGTCAAGGTTCAGCTATCACAACTCTTCAATTTAGCAGCAACTTGCACGGTACTTCGATCACAACTTTGCAGAGCAATCTGGCATCAGTACAGTCAACCGTCACTGAGCATTCTTCTCAGATTTTGTCGTTGCAATCGTCCAGCAGCTCGCAGAATGCTTCGCTGGCATCAGCACAGACTACCCTCCTGTCTCATGCCTCTCAGTTGAGTTCGCTGCAGTCGAGTAGCGGTTCTCAATCTTCTTCGATTGCGACACTTCAGGCTGGCCTCACATCAGCACAACAGCTTGCATCTACAACCACCGGCAACCTCAACACTGCCACCACCAACCTCGCAACTCTTACATCGACCGTCGCTGCTCTCGCCATCCGAGTCAATACATCTGAACTGGCCATCACTGCAAATCTGGCTTCAGCGAGTAGCAGCGCACTTGCGCAGACAGCAGCCACCAATGCACTCCAAGCAAGAGTTTCGATCACTGAGAGTCGAATCGTAACTCTGAATGCCAGCTTAACAACTCAAGCATCTATCTTAGCTTCAGCTCAAACAGCAGCTGGCGCTCTCTCTGCTCGAGTGAATGCGACTGAATCCAATGATGCTCAGCTGAACCAGCGAGTGAGTTCATTGGAGAGTACATCCGCTTCACTGAGCTCAAGTCTTGCCCTGGCCTCCACTGGAATTACGCAGCTTCGTGCTGCCAACTCTTCCGTTCAAACTGCAGCCTTGCTGCTCACAGCTCGAGTCACTGCAGTGGAAGGTCGTATGACATCAGCAGAATCAGCGGCCATCACACTCACTTCTCGTGTGACTAGTTTGGAATCAAACACCGGTCCGCAAGCTGCTCAGATTGCAGGTCTTCAATTCAGTGCTTTCTCTCAAGGTAATTCATTGAATCAACTTTCCGCTTCTCTCTCTACTCAATTCACTGGATTAACAGCATTTACTCCAAATTTTCCTGCAGCATTTACGCTAGGGAACGGGTTGTGTCGTTTCTTCTGGCGTCGTGTGGCTGATGCGATCCATATTTATGGTTCACTCAAATGGGGAGGTACCACTACTCTCTCTGGAAGATTTTCATTGGCACTTCCAAATTCAATGAATATTAATATTAATCATGCAAAGTTGGCTGGTATCAATGCGCAAGGAGACAATGGTCGTGTTGGCTATGCAAATGTATGGCAAACGAATCCGCTTGGCACCTATTACATATTCGTATGGCAAGGGACCAATTTAATGTATGTACAAGGACAGGATCCAAACAATAATGTGGGAGCTGATGCAGGATATTTGTCAACGAATTTCCCAGTAAATTGGGCAACAGGGGCTCAAGTACATTTCCATGAGATTACGATACCGATCGCCGAATGGGAATAATGGAGGTTTCTTTTTGCTGTTCTCCCCATTTTCCCCCTCCCGCCCCCAAACTCTATGGGTTCATTTTTTTTCCTCTCGCCGCATATCCCGTGTCACGCACATCTCAATTCACGGTTGATTTTTCATAGATAAAACCACTTTCCTTCTCATTTTCGAGAAATTCCTTTATTTTTCCTGTTATTTTCTCTTCCCAGCTTGTTGATTTGCCCCTTCCAATAGATTTTTCACACTGCTACAGTTCAATTTTTCAGCTGCCTCTGTACATCATCGTAAACGCCTCAGCGGCTGCAATTGCGCCCATATATGATCGATGATGTGTTATTTCAGAATCACTGTTCGATGTATGGGTGGGATTGAGTTGATCGTACACGTTTAGTGGTTTTTTTTTTCCATGCACATGCATGGGCACGTGGGAACTTCGTTTTTCGTTCTCTTTTGTCTGTGATGCAGACTCTCATAGGCAGTCACTGCGAAAGGGGATACACACCCTTTTGACACTGTGAAATCAACAATGGTGAGGCTGAGGCTGAGGTCTCAGCCATACTTTCCTTGCAGGTCCAACCACACTAGTACTAGCAGCAGCCACATACCACACCCTAGCTCTCGCATTCCAATGCCACTCCCATCCACGCCATTCATTGCTCTTCTGACACTCCTTGCAGCTATCATATGCACATTCAATGGTATTTCATATGTCGATGCGATATACGTTAACGGTGATGGATATTCCACACTGGCTCCACTCTCAGCTACCACACTCTCAGTACAGGGATGGGATGTGGGATCCACGCTATCTGGGATGCAGAGTGCGCTCGTACATATACAATCACAAATCAACGACCAGGCAGCTATCATTCAATCACAGTCACACCAGGCATCAGATATAGCATCGTTGACTCTACAGGTACAATCTCATAATTCCACTCTATGGTCTCAGGCATCTCAACTCATACAGCTCACTGCTCAACTAAATCAGATGAAAATTGAAAACTATGCTCTCAGATACGATATTGATACTCTCAAGCGGCAGAATGCAGATTTGATCGCTAACGTCACGAAAACCGCATTGGTCGATGAAGCTCAACAGGCAGTGTTGGATTCTCTTAGCATCGATGTATCAGATATGAGGACACAGATGAGTGGAGTGAATACGTTAGCATTAGAGACCTTAGATTCTATTCAGCGAACAGAAGCATCAGTCGCAGTACAGGCTGCTACTCTCGCAGTAATGACTTCAGTAAACTCTACTAATGTAGCTGGTATGGTAGGTGCACTGCAGGTGAGAGTGGACATGCAAGCTACTCAGCTAACGCAGCTGGATGCAGCAAACAGTGGTCAGGCTGAGATTATTAACTATCATGACACAAAGATCACATCCCTACAGAGTGACCTTGCTTCTGCGCAGTCAACGATCTCTCAGCATACATCACAGATTCAGTCGCTGCAGTCCACTGGTAGCTCTCAGGCACAGGCCATCAGCACACTGCAGAGTAATATGGTTTCCACCCAGCAGCTCGCGTCCCTCGCGAATACGACTCTCACATCAGCCCTCAGCGATCTCTCCTCGATTGTCAGTGCGCTTAGTAGTCGCGTTACTGCCTCTGCGGCAGATGTTAGTGATAAACTTTCTTCAGTGAGTAGCGACGCACTCACTCAAACTGCCGTCACCAATGCACTCGCAGCGAGAGTGTCGGTTACCGAAGTCAGTATCAAAGCTCTGAACGCATCCTTGTCAACTCAAGCAACCAGCCTAGCTTCAGTTCAGACAGCAACAGGCGCACTCTCTGCACGAGTGAACACCACTGAATCCAATGATGCTCAACTGAACTCCCGAGTTACTTCATTGGAATCGGGTCTGAGCTCTCTCCAATCTCGTGTCAGCGCACTGAACAACAGTATCAGCAACGTAGCTGCCCCTCCTTTGGATCTATCATCGCTCAGCTCTCGCGTACACTTTCTTGAGGTTGCCAACACTTCGGTGCAACTCTCTGTCAGCGCTCTGGGTTCCCGAGTCACCACGCTGGAGTCTTCTGCCAGTGGGAGCACCTCCTCTGGAGTTACATCTGTGGGTGCTGGCATCGTAGGTGAGAAATTCCTAGGCCCCACTCCTAACGTCCAAGTTGCATACGGAACGACCATCAACCAGGTTGTTGGGAACTTCACTGCGCCGATCAGCGGAAACTGCACTGTTGACTACTCGTCAGTGAATGTCTGACACATTGGTTGCTTTCGAACTGAAGTATGAACTCATCCTATTCACGTGTGAATTTTCATTTTTTGTTTTGGGCTTTTCTTACTGATCAGATGGGATGGGCAGACTGTAGTTGCTTCGTTCTCCGGCTCCGTGGCACCTGCTTTGTTTGAGACTGTCACCGGAGTCTCTGTGAGCTACATTCTTCGTAGCACCACCTCACTGCAAGAGTTGTACGGCGGTGCAGGTGGGAACCTTATGAGACGATCGGGGTTCGCTGTCTACTCGCTAGTGGGAGGCAGATCTTATAGTTTCCAGGTAAGCCATTATAACTCCAATAATGGTGGACCGCAGCCCTTTGGCAATGTCATCGCCAGAGTTCGTATGGTGGCTGACTTCGGCTCCGTATTGACCTCTGGTTCCACATTCGGTACTGGGGATGGTGGTTCCTCTGCTTCGAGTGCCGCTGTGAATGCCTTGTCCTCTCGGGTTTCTCAGCTTGAGGTCGCTTCTGCAGCGATCAACTCCACCCTTCTTGCAACCTCCCTTGGATTGACGCAACTGAGAGTTGCAAACTTAAGCGTGCAGGCTGCTGCAGTTATTCTCGCAGCAAGAGTAAGCGCTACTGAAGCATTAGCCAACGTGTTGTCTGGAACCATCGCAGCACAGCAGAACGCTACCATTGCTCTCACTGCTCTCACGGCTCGTGTCGCATCGCTGGAGTCGAATCCGGCTTCCTCTTTCGGTGAGCAATTCCTTGGTACATCTTCCATTATCACAGTTGGTTCCGGCGCCACTGCAGCAGTCACTGTGGGATCGTTCGTAGCTCCCACAACGGGTACCATTGCCATTGACTACTTGTCAGCATTTGAACATATCATAGATGAGGGCACTCAACGACCATGGTTCAGTTTCGCTCACTACATCATGTTTCTCTCTTGTCGGATTTTCCCTTTCCTTTCGTTTATGCTCTCTCTGTAACCTTATTATTTGCTTAGATGGGAGGGCCAGGCAAATGGCGTAAACGATGTTTTCATCGCTACGATCACTCCACTGTTGACTGACCTTGTCTCAGGTAATTCGATCACGTACGTTCTATGTTCCACTTCCTCTTTTGATGAACGCTACAGTGTGACTTCAGGTGGTACCAGTTCCATACGTCACAATTCATTCGTTACCTTCCCTGTACAAGCTGGCAGATCGTATCGATTCGATGTCAATCATTTCAACCAGAACAACGCTGGCAATCAACAATTTGGCCACATCATTGCGCGAGTTCGCATGGTCACGGATCTGGGAGTCAAGAGCGATCTTACCACACGTGTGCAGAATCTCGAGGCAGCGAACTCCACTGTGCAGTCATCGTATGCGACTCTTGCAGCAAGAGTAGGAATAGTGGAATCAGCTTCCACCTCGATGAGCAGTTCACTTTATGTGCAAGGGTCTCTAATCTCTGCTCTCCAATTGACCGACGTCAACGAGCAGACGACCATTGCTTCGCTTCAGTCGACCGTGGGTGTCCACTCCTCTCAGCTCTCCTCTCTGAATTCGACCCTGCAGTCACAATCCCTTTCGCTGATGCAGCTCGCTCTGGCAAACTTGAGCGTACAGCAGGCTGCCACGGTACTCACTACCAGAGTCTCCGCAGCGGAATCGTATTCCAGTCAGCTGAGTGGCATGGTTACTGCCCAGTTATCCCAGATCGTATTACTGCAGGCATCGAATATCAGCGTTCAGGCAAATGTCGCATCGCTCTCCACTCGTATGGGATCTGCTGAGTCTTATTCCGGCTTCCTGACTACATCGCTGGGAACTCACTCAACTCAGATCACAGCACTGCAATCAGCTAATACCAGTGTGCAGACGGCTGTAGCTGCTCTTTCATCTCGCTTGAGCAATGTGGAGTCGACTGGCAGCTCTCTCACCTCAGTCATCGGTCTGCACTCCTCCCAGATTGCTGTTCTAAACTCTACATTGATATCTCAGTCAGCCCAGATCTCATTACTGCAGGCAGCGAACGTTAGCGTGCAAGGGACTGTGGCTGCTCTCTCGGTGCGCCAAAACATTTCGACTACTGCAACAAGTGCTTCACTGAATTCTTTGTCGTCTCGTGTGACTTCGTTGGAAACTTCTTCCTCGTCCTCCTCGTCATCATCTTTCGGCTCTAGTTACGCTTCCGGTACGAATGTTTCAATCACTCTTGGTGCTTTGGGAGGTGGTGACTTTGGTGTCGTTGCCTCAGACTGGCAGAATACTCTTCGAAACAGCTGGTGGAATCCCGCTATAGTGCCCAAGATTGTTATTCCTCCAGGTGGGAACGGGTCATACGTCCTGATGATTCAAGGGCGTGTGTTCAATTCAGATTTGACGGATCCATGGTGGTTTGTGGGGGCTGAATTAACACGAGGTTCTGTCCTGACCAGAATCTGTGCATCTCTTTCAGGCTACCCTCCGGACGTTCCAACCCCTGGTGTCGGAATCAGTCGCAACGACAATAGCCGCAGCTGTTCAATGGTGCTACAGCTGTTCGAAGGCGACATCCTCCGGCTAACGTACCTTGTTCATTCGACTGTCCAAACAACTCCTTTCGCTGGGTCGACCTATGGAATCGGGGCAGGATCGAATGGATATCAAAGTAAATACAGGGCAGACATATCTGGTGTGTCTAACATGAATTCTACGATTCATTCCATTCGGTGGCTGATTCTCTCTTTCATTCATGTTACTTTTGCTGTTCTTTTTGTGTAGGTATTTGGGTCTTCCCTTTATTCGCGACCGTTACACTGCCTGCTGGACCCAGTGTGGTTGATTACTCTTCACGGATCGCTAATTTAGAATCTCAAACCTCCGCACTCTTGAATGCCAAGGTGAACATTTCTCTTGGCATACTGGGTGGTCCAGATAGTTCAATCGTTGCGAGCGATTATCAGGAGTCTACTCGGAATGCATTCTTCGTACCGCGAACATCGCCTTCATTCACCGTCCCCACTGGTGGACCCTACTATGTATCAGGACAAGGTCGTGTGACGACCTTAGCTCCGTTGGATTCTGGGTGGATCTTTGCTATTCGTCTCATACGTGGAAGCTCTACATTCGGCCTGTGTCAATCGATCTCGGACGCACCTGCAGGGCAGGGATCCTCGACAAAAGGTGATAATAGCAGGAATTGCGTTTGGAGTGGAAACCTACAAGCAGGCGATTTGGTGCAAATCGCCTATCTGGTACAGTCAGCCGGAGGTAAGTGAACTCATATCCATATTGTCAGAAGCTGGAGTTGAGCTTTTTCACTTTACTCTATGACTCACTCGTTGTGTGCTCTGTTCATTCGATGCTCGTTCCTTCCAATAGGGTCTGGAAATTTCTACGTAGGAGGTTCAGGAGCTCGTGGAGATCAATTTGTCTATGGAATTCCATTATTCTCGACGACTGGCAACCTGATTCCTTCACCAGGAAGTGCGATAATTTCTTCCACGGGTGTCGATCAGAGCTCTGCCCTCTCGTCTCTGACTTCCCGAATGAGCTTCGCTGAATCCATGATCGCAGCTCTGAATCATACCGGTGAATGGCAGACGAGTGAGTCTACCACTAGTCCCGGTTCTACCACAAGAAATAGTCTGGTGAGCAACCCTTCATTGGCGCCTCTGACAGTGCAGCGTTCAGGTGTGTACTTAATTGTGGCTCAAGCTCGGTTGGCTTACCTCGATCCCGTTGACCTTTGGTGGAAAGCATCTATCTATAAGAATGGAGCTAGTGGCGTTCTTTTGACTTCTGCCCTAGGTGGAAATACTCCCAACGTAACCGATACCACTGGAGCACTTAAGTTGAGCAATGGAGACCGTTCGGTTTGTTTGAGTTGGACTGGGCATCTCAATGCCTCAGATTCGATTTCGCTACAGTATTTCGTTTCAGGTTCTGGTGCTTCAACGTACACTCTCATGACCAATGTAAATGGTGTAAATAAAATCGATATGCTGTTACTACACCCTGATTCAGCAAACATCGCAGCTCCCTCAGGCGGCTACTACTCTGATCCATCTTCTTTAATTGATGTCACAGTTCTGCAGGCTTCCGTTGCATCTCTCACCACACGCGTTCAACTACTGGAAGCATCGAACACCAGTGTGCAGGCTGCTGCCACCGCTCTCACATCTCGCGTCAGCTCAACGGAGTTTTTGATCAGCGCTCTGAATCACACTGGTGAGTGGCAGTCGAGTGAGTCTTCCACCAGCCCTTCTACTAGTACACGCAACGTTCTGGTGAGCAACCCTTCATTGACGCCTCTCACAGTGCAACGTGCAGGTGTATACCTAATTGTTGCACAGGCGAGGCTTGGTTATTTAGATCCCGCTGTCGACCTCTGGTGGAAAGCATCTATCTATAAGAATGGAGCTAGTGGCGTTCTTTTGACTTCTGCCCTAGGTGGAAATACTCCCAACGTAACCGATACCACTGGAGCACTTAAGTTGAGCAATGGAGACCATTCAGTTTGTTTGAGCTGGACCGGGCATCTGAATGCATCAGATACCATCTCGCTGCTCTACCTTCTTTCAGGTCAGGGTGTTTCATTGTATTCTTTCATCAGCAATGCGAATGGTGTAAATAAAGTAGAGATGCTGTTACTTCATCCCGATTCAGCGAATATCGCGATAGCAGGTACTTCAGGCGGCCCATGATAGCAATTCATAGTGTACGAAGCACATTCTTCTTCTTCTATTTGTTTGTATCGGTTCGAAATCGCGCGCGATCAACAGTATTTTCATTTTATTCTTTTCGACAATTGCACAAGGTTTCAGAAAGTTACATGAAGACCGATCGCTCGCAAGGCACTTTTAATATGCGTCACTACTATAGCCCTATTTTATTGCGCGTCCACGAAAATGCAACGTTTTCGTTCGATATCCCAGACCTATAATTATTTTATTTCCTGCGAGCACTTGCATGATCGCGACGGGAGAGTGAGCAGAAAAAAGGGATCTCTTGCAATCAAATGAATGTGATAGATCGGTACGTAGATGTTACTTCGTCAAGGTTGGAGGTTGCACATTGACATTACTCATCGATTTTTCTGAACGTTGAAACGGTTGAGGTAGTTCCAGTGAATGGAATGAATGTATTTCTGCTGCTGAATTGATCCAATTGCTTAGCGAGTAGACTCGAATCGATTCATGACTTGCAACAAATGCTTGTATTCCTCCTTGACCTGTCGTTGACACACCGGGAGTACCTGTACCAGAGAAGCATAGATCATGTATGGGTTCACAATCAACACCGGATAGTTGAGCACGGATCGAACCACTCGCTCCAGAGAGATACCAAAGATTGACGGAACCAGTACCTAGAAAGCAAACGAGCACACAAATGTAATGCAATCAGAGAACCAAAAAAGGATGATCAGAAACGACCCTTCTTCACTCTTCCACTATCTGGTTTGTGTGTGTGTGTGATTTTCTACTGAACTATTACTACTCCAGAAACTATCCTCCCCCCAGGCTCTCAGTGCCGTGATTGCTGCATCATCTTGACGAACAATATGCAGGGGTCTTAGAAAAAAACAATTCACCATCCAACATGAAAAGAGACAAAAAAGAGGCAAATTGTGAGACGAACAAGGGATGAGAACGTGGAAAAACAATGAAGTTTGTGGGCGGTAGAACTGACTGTTTATTTCTCAAATCCACCATCGAAATTATCCCTTGACCCGTCCCCATCATGAACGAATGTGGTTTCATCCCTTGCATCAGTTTTTCAACTCCACCAACTCGACCCCCTCCACCAACGGGAAGCATAAACACTTGTCCACTGGATCTCAAATCAAACCCACGAATGATTCCATCTTCACCAGCTGTTAGAAGTAAATTACCTTCCAATTCAGACACATTATTCATTGGGGTGGATTTATTGAACGCCAATGGGTGAGAGGTAGGATCGAGGAGTAAACAATCATTCAACTGGGGTGGCGAGATTTCTTTATGTGATGGATAGGTCGTGAGAGCCTGTTGACGAGATACATCCCACAATTTCGCTGTACCATCCTCAGAGCTTGAAATAATATTTCGACCTCTCCCAACGAAAACAACTTGGGTGACTGGGCGCGAATGACCGACTAATTGAGCTGCTTGAGCAGGCGCAGGATCGACGGCCCAGAGCTTCATGGAGAGATCGAGACCGGCAGTCAATGCCACAACTCCACTGGGAAACCAACGAGTGAGAACTACATCACCCTTATGTCCAACGAGATCAGCTTTGAGCGCACCGGTCTGCACATCCCACACTCGCGCTGTCCCATCACCTCCTCCACTTAATCCCCAATTTCCATTGGAAGAAATATCCACACTGTTCACTTCACCCCCCTTTGGATGTAGATGCATATGGGTGGCACGAGGCGCTTGAATCATCTGAGTGAGATTGAGTGAAGTGGAATGAATGAAGACTTGAAGAGGGGAGCGGAATGAGAGTTGCAAATCATCGGAGCTACCGGGACCCTTCGTGTTCAATCGAATGGCACGAGCGGCAGCAGCGAGAGATGAAGCGGATGATGATGAAGAGGACGATGATGCAGCTGCAGCAGACGAAGTTGATGAAGCAGATGAAGACGCTGCTGCAGCATGATCATCTTCCAATCGTGCAATGGATTCCCGCTGACTGGTATCTTCCCCGAATCGTGCCGCACTAGCCCAGAATTGTTTCGATTCCTTCGCCAGTGCATCGGTACCTGCTGAAGAATTCTTCGCCTGTAAGAATTCCCTGAGTACCTGTTCCCAGTCAGACTGTATGGAGAAGGATGCAGAAGGAATGACGCTCAGCAGAGATGAGCTCAGGGATGCGGGGAGAGAAGAGGAGGCATCAGATGAACTCATTTCCTACTTGTCTGGGCAGAAGAGAAGAGCAATGAATATGAATGAAGAAGATCTTACAGAACACAATAAGAAGAAGATCAGTCAGACTGATCCCTGTTGTTCGACGCGTGCATGATCATACATATTGGATATTGCGCTGTCGAATTCAGTATTCTGATCGGAAAAATGTGTTGAACTCGTAGCTCCTCACCCTTCCTTGCCACTCACTCTGAATCTCGATTCGAGATCTCTATCTGCAGTTATCGTGTGCCTTCGTTCGCTCTGAACTCACTGCCATCTCGGCGGCATTCGCTCGAATTAATTGACGCTACAGTGTATCATTGCGCTGGTGATTGATACTCGCGGAGTGACCACTGTACCGTAACGAACTGTTTCACTTCCTGCAGCGAGGATATATCCCATATCTGAACTGAACTTCGCTCCAAGCTTTTTCATTGCTTCTCTGCCCCCTCGAACTCCACCCACCAACGACGATGGGTAACACGCGATCGAAACCCGCTCTCAGACCAGAGATGGCACACTATGCGAATAGTTCAGTTCAACCAGCACATCGGTGCCACTGTACTGTTCAGATTCAAATATCTGTAAGTTACTCAATGTTTTGCTTCGAGTGATGCATTCGTTTTGCTTTCTTCTTCATAGTGCCTCTGAATTCTGTTCGTGCACTCTCTCGTCGCTTCGAGTCTCTCCAATCTGGATTCGGTTTTGGCATTGGATTATCTACCTTCGCTCAACTATTTCGATTGGATGCGAATTCAGAGTCTACGAGGAAGTTATGGGCAGCATGGGATACGGATTTGAATGGAGTGACGGATGTTTTGGAAATTATGGCAGGATTAACATTGATTTCACAAGGTACATTCGATGCGAAGCTTACAGCATGTTTCACTTTATTCGATTTCGATTCCAGTTCCACATTAACTCTCGATGAGATTCGTATTGGAATTCGAACTAGTGTAGCTGGTTATTGTAAATTGATTGGTGAAATTGAACCTACACAAAGCGAAGTTGAAAAGCTGGTCGCTAAAAGTTTCGGAGGTGCCACTGGACTCGGAGCAAGTAAATCAATCTCTCGTACAGGATTCTTACAGTTTGTTGTCACCACGCCTCAGGTCATTCAGACTGTTTGCAGATTTGGTACTACGGATGCGGAACAGGTGAAAGAAAAATATGCACAAGCGAGTATGGAAGGACATGCGGCAGCCAAAATTCAGAGTGCTTTCAAACAGAGCAAAAGAGTCTCTCAACCAACACAGTCCTCAGCTGCTAGTACGGGTCCTGCTGCAGCAGCTTCGTCAGCTAGTGCTGCAGCATCTTCTGCTGCGACAGCACGTGCTGTTCCTTTATCACCCACCTCGCATCTCCGCCACCCCTCTTCTGCTGCTGGTTCTCACATGCGTACCCCCTCTCATGGACATGCTCGTATACAAAGTCACGGTGGATCCGGTGGATCCAATGGACCCCATGCATCGAATCTTAGTCCTCAGATGGTTGGACAAGAATGGAATATTGCACAAGTGAGACGAGCTCGAATGGTTTTTGATTCCATGGATACAGATCGAAGTGGATGTATTTCTATACGTGAATTAATAACAAATCTTCATGAAAGTGGACGAGATGAATTTATTGGTGGTGCAATACATGCATTCCAAGTAATGGATAGAGATGGGGATGGAAGAATTGATTTTGAAGAAATGTTACGAGTCGTTTTTCCATGGGCTCATGGAAAGGATTTAAAATCAATGGTTAAAGATGTAGGTCCTTCTGCTGCAGGAATTGATTCAGGGACCATAAGAGCATTAAAAAATTGGTTTGATAATTGTGATTCAAATTGTACAGGAAGGATTGCCATGGGGAGAGCTTATAGAATTTTATCAAATGATATAAATTTAAAGCATGTATTAGATGGTTATACATTTCCAACTCGTCATGGAATTGAAGAACGTGAATGCTCTTTCAATGAATTAATGATTGAATTCCTTTCACATGCATTTAGATCTGCGGGGAGGATGGGGAAACTTCAAATGTGGATTCGGGGTGTGGAAGGAGGTTCTTCAATTGTATCGAATGAATTAGATGAGAAACAAGAACAAGAATTAGAAACACTTTTTCGTTTATTTGAAAAAGAACGTAAAGGGAATGGAACCGGGAAGGAAGGAACGGAAACAGAAGAAGGGGGACAAATTGATATGAGAGAATTGAAAGCACATTTTCAGGGATTGGGATTCAATGAAGATGGTCAGTAGAAATGAGTGTGGATTGGTGCTTGGGGCGGTGGGGTGTGTTGGACTTTATTTGGATGGAAACTCACGATTTGTTGTTACTTTTTTGTTTACTTTTTTTTTTTTTTTTCCCTCTTTTCCTTTATTGTTGGTTCTTTGCTTTGTGCATGCCCGTTAGAAATGCGTCGTCTTTTTGCTCCTTATACGACTGATTCCAATTCTCTGGTCGATTGGAATCATTTTCGTCAATTCTATCAACAAATTTCTCGTTTACATTCCTCCAATCCTAATTCTTCGGTCACCCCATCTGCTTCTGCTTCCTCCTCTGTGATGACACCTCGTGCTACAGCGATGACTGCAGCAGTATCGTTGCATAGTCCTTCTCATTCACAAGCGAGCACTGCGAAATTGAAAACGTCCGCACATTCAACTCAACCTGCCACCGCAGCAGTAGCAGAAGGAATAAAGAAAGCAGCGGTAAAATCGAGACGTTCAGCGACACAAGAGGAGATGGAAGCGGCTTATCGATAGTAGATCAATGTTCTTTGCGATCATTCGAATCGAATATCAGTTTTACACGTATTATTTCTGGGTCTCAGTTCGCATTTTTCACTGGATCGCGGATCGCGGCGATCATGAATGCGCGGAATCGAAACCGACAAACATCGATCTCGATCTCGCGATCGCAATCGAACCCATGCCATATTCAAAACTAGTAGTACTTTGTGAAAAATCTATGCGTATGGAGGGGGAAATCAAAGAAAGCAGGCCAGATCTACTGTAGAGGGAAAAAGAAAGAATGGAGTTTTGGGAAAAAAAAAAAAACAAAATAGATTTCGAATTCTCCAAATGGGAAGGAAAAAGGTGTAACGTCCCTTGGTGTTTATTGCCATTCCACAATCGGAACGGCAAATTCTGATATATGTAATTCTGAATTTGGAATCCATACCATAGGCCAATTGAATCCAACCCAACCCGAATCGGGTCCGAGATTATTTGAGGGATCTTGACCATAGATATAGAATTGAGTCAAGGAAGTACCCGCAATCTGAACTTGATATACTCCTTTAGGAACACCAGACCATACAACCGCATAACCTAAACGAGCCCAATCACCTCCCACACCATTACCAGCTGTACGAGCATGATTAATTGTATATCCATTGGGAAGTGAAAAATCAAATCGTCCTGGTATTCCAGTAGTGGAACCAAAGAAAATTGATCCTGTAATCATCATATCTTCTCCTACACGACGATAGAAGAATCGACAAATTCCATTGCCAGTTGTGAAGGAAGTAAACGTTGGAGTATAGGGAGTCAGACTACTGATACGAGACGAAACTTGTGCTAGCTGGAATGTGTGATTGGAGACACGATTCCCGAGAGTGCTCACAGTGGACTGAACGCTGCTGTTCGCAAGTTCCAACATCTGCACTCGATTCGTCAATGATGCCAGGGCAAGATCAGTGGATGATGGAGAATATGGGCTCGAGGAGCTCCCGACAAAGGATGGTGCTGGAATGAGATTTCCACCTGAATTAAACAAAGGAACCGCAAAAAGAGACTGCCAGCCAGCGCTGCCTGCACCGCCTACGTACCAGGTTGGACCAGTGGTGGCTAGCAGACACGGACAAGAGAGCCAGAGAGCTCAAGGTGAGAAACGATTGAACACCATTGTGCTCTCTCACTCTTTTGTTGAAGGTTCCTGACCCGAAGCTGTGTTAACTATATAAGTGAGTTGAATAACATCATTAGCTTGTAGTGGGCCTGACCAAAATGTCACTCTATTGTTGTCTCCGCGAGAAATGAGCCCAACTATCTCTGGAGGAGCGTCTGACAACACAGGAGAGAGGATAAAAGAAGTACTGCCTCGTTGAACTCGGATGCCGAATCCCCTGCAATGAACAGAGAGAAATTCAAAAGGACAGATATAAAACAACACGCAAGTACAAAAACTAGAACTTGAACACATGGTGCGTGCCTTACACAACACTATATTTCCTCTCTGGTTTTCTTCTCGTACCAATATCCATCCGTCGGTGTAGCCGCCGAAAGTGTTTGGGCTCGCCCTTTGGCGGTGAGTAGATAATTTCCGGTGCTTGGTATGGTGATTGTAGGACTCGAAACTGACACGATCCAAGCATTCCTGGTCGTCTGGGCATAATCAGTTGGATTCGTAGAGGTATCAGAGCCTCCCAGAACGTTGAGTGAGAAATTCAATTTGGCATTCTGCAGCTGAAGGAGTGAACTATTCAACGATCTCGAATTGGTCGTCAGTGCACTCACTTGAATGAGAAGAGGGTAGGTACCGATATTATCACGCAGGCCAGTGACAGTGGAGACCAGTGAGGTTGTACCGGTGAGAGCCTCAGCCGAGGTGAGCCGGGTATCCAGACCGGATACCTTAGCCAACAGTGCACCTGCTCCTGCTACAGTGTTATCTCGCAGTCCTAGAAGAGTGGATGCTAATAATGAAGTTGTGATGGAGAGATCTCTGAGACCCATGAACTGAACTATGAGAGTTGACGTGCCAGTGAGGGTCTCCACGTTGATGAGTCTCTGTTGTAGATTATTCGATGCGATCTGCGCAGTACCGACGGTGGTCACAATGGGGGAGGTACCAGTGAGGTCCCTCACACCAATGAACTGGGACACCAGTGTTGAGGTGCCTGATACAGTCTCCAGGTTCAGTAACCTCGTTTGATGGTTATTCGTCGATGACTGAGCTGAGCCTACCGTGTTCACTATGTTCGAGCTTCCAGTGAGGTCTCTGATACCCGTGAGAGTATTCACGAGAATCGAGGCTGCACTCATATCCCTCATACCTACTACGTTAGCATACAAATTAGTGGTCGTACCCGTGAGATCTCTCATACCGACGACTGTAAGGGCAAGGTTAGAGGTGATGATCGTTAGGTCACGGAGACCCAGGAACTGTGATACCAATGTTGAGGAGCCAGTGAGGGTCTCCAGGTTGAATAATCTCGTCTGATGATTATTTGTACTAGTCTGAGACGCACCTACAGTATTCACTAGATTACTCGTGCCAGTGAGATCTCTGATAGCTATCAGGGTAGATGCGATAGTTGATCCGGTGACTGTTAGATCTCGCATACCAATAACCGCAGCTGCGAGATTACTAGTAATGACAGAGAGATCTCGCATACCTAACACTGTAGATGCGATAGTTGAACTAGCAGAGAGATCTCGCATTCCTACCACTGCGGCTGCGAGGTTCGTAGTTACGATGGAGAGATCTCTGAGACCCATGAACTGAGCTATGAGAGTTGACGTGCCAGTGAGGGTCTCCACATTCAATAAACGTGTTTGGTGATTATTCGTACTAGTCTGAGACGCACCCACTGTATTCACTATATTCGAGTTCCCAGTTAGGTCTCTGATAGCTATCAGGGTAGATGCGATAGTTGATCCGGTGACTGTTAGATCTCGCATACCTATTACTGCAGCTGCGAGATTACTAGTAACGACAGAGAGATCTCGCATACCTATGAGAGCGGCAGCTATGTTAGTTGTGGTAACAGAGAGATCTCGAATTCCTACGAGAGTGGAGACCAATGAGGTTGTACCGGTGAGACTCTCTGCTGCAGTCATACGAATGGAAAGAGATGTTACTGCACTTTGTACACTCACGTTCGCTGACTGCAGCGCTGTGATCTGAGGTGATTGAGCGACGACTATTCCCTGCAGCTGAGCGGCAGATACCTCTGCGGCGCTCATTCGATATGCGAGAGATGATAAGCCAGACTGTACGCTGATATTTGATGCCAGCAGGGAGCTGATCATAGTTGACTGCATTCCCAGCGTACTACTCAGCGAGTTATAGTTTGACTCGGCAAGTGACATACGAGTGGAGAGAGATGAAATTGTTGACTGAGTGCTGATGTTCGATGCTTCCAGCAGCTGTACACGCGAGGTGAGAGAGACAGTGGATGCCAGCAGCGATGATAGGTCAGTTGAGGATGACACACCAGCATTAGAGTAACTTCCAGATGAACCAGACCACAATGCAGGGATGGCGATCAAATTTGCAGAGTCTGCATGTAGGAGAGTCATATCTATACGATTCACACCCTCTGCATCGTTGTAGAATCCATAGCTAGACGAACCAGTACCTTGCACCCAGTACAGCATTGATATGCTTTCACCCTCCTGCAGATGTCCATAGAAACTCAGACACACACTTTGGTCACCTGCACCCAGAGAGCCACTGCCTGGTTGCTTTCCGCCCATCGATGATGTCAGACGAGTGCCACTAGAACCACCTGAAAAGATACCAGCCTTCCACCTGATGGAAAACAATTATGTAGCAAAAGTGATGAAGAAGGGAAGAGATAGACATGAGCAACAGCACACATACGAATTCTCAAATACGTATTGTCAAATCATCCTATAGACATTACCATGAGTCCAAAGTTGAGTCAATTGGCGCCACTCGTGCCTGCGCAATAATTTGATAGATGCCAGATCGCTGCACAGTCATCGTAGGTAAACCTGGGTTCGCCACCCACTGACTGCGTAGGGCCGATGTAGGTATGTTAGAGTATTGGCGACTCTGCCAATCGCCAGTATGATTCAGCGCGATCAACATCGATTCAGTCGCGCTCACTCGAGCGGATAACGCATTCATAGCATCATTGGGAGCATTGAAGAAGAGTGGGATAGCGTAGAGAGAAGAACCAGACGAACCTTGTGCCCAACCATAGGTGAACTGACTTCCACTGGTAGGAACGCCAGATGTAGTACCAACGTAGTAAGCGAGCTTGAGTTGATCACCTTCATTTAAAGAAACCACTTGACTACACGTACGTGAATCATCTCCACGCAGGAGGGCACCTGGGACTGCAGAATCCACTGCGCGCAGAGACACGCACAAGGAGCGAGTTGAATTGGAGCCAGCATGGGTCAGCAGAGCAGCGACAAACCTATAACAAAGAACACAATAATAACAGTCGTATGAGCATTGCACTCAATGATGTTACGATATCTCAAACGTTGGGCTCATGAATGATAAGTCTTTCTCTTTACCAGAATTCATCATCCGAAGCGAGTCCTCTGACTCTACCCTGAATGGTAATGAGATAGGAACCATTGCCTCCTACTGGAATCGTTACATTCGGACTAACAGGAGAACTAAACCATTGGTTTCTCAGGGATCCTTTCCAATCACTACCCGTTGATGGTCCTAAATCTAGTCCACCCAGAGGGGTGAGCATGAAGCTACTACCGGCACTGTTGCCTTGGGACGCTTGGAGTTGAGTAACAGCATTGACCAGCGGTGAACTGCCAGCTGATAACATTTCCGCAGCGGTCATTCGATTCGAGAGTGAATTCAATCCCCCTTCCACCACACTCATACGACGAGTCAAATTTGCTTGGATGGCAAGACTTAGATTACTGGTTATTTCCAACTGCTGCAGACGCACCAGAGAAGAAGTTGAGGTTGATTGCAATGTAGAAATCTGGACCGTGTGATAGCCGATGGCTGATTCCGCAGTCGAGAGACGTGTGTTCACTCCGCTGGATTGGACTAACAAACTGGCATTCAACAACACGGTAGTAGCTTCCAACTGCCCAACACGCGCGGTGAGGGCGGCGTTGGATGACTGCAGAGCTGCAACGTCCGTGGAGGAAGCTGCGTTCGTCGAAGAGGATGATGACGAAGCTACTGGTGTGATGGTGTTCGCTGAGTCCGGATGGATGAGGAAAATTTCTACCTTGTTGATCGAATTCCCATTGCTGATCAATGCCCACGGTAATGTTCCTGTACCTGTCCCCGCAACCCAATACTGCATCAATATTTGATCTCCTGCAGCGAAAGAACCAACGAAATTAATATCCTGTGAATGGTCCCCGGCACTAAGCACGAGGGTTGCACCCTGGGATACAGGTGGAGTTAAACCAGCTAGGGAAGTTGTTAGTGGAATTAGACCAGCGGAATTGTTCTTGAACAGAGTTACTTTCCACCTGGAAATAGAAAGAAAATAAAACAATCAAAAAGGAAGAACCATGAATGAGATCAGTTCCATAGCATAAGGAAAAGGCTCGTGCCCAAATCTAATATGAAAATAACTTGCCAATAATCATTAAGTGTATCTAGGTAACCCAAACGCGCCTGTCCCAAAACCACATATGTGCCAGATCGTTGGACTGTAATCGGTGCCAATGACGGGTTTGTAACCCATGCATTGCGGGTCATGATCGAATGGACACTATTGGATTCACTGCCTTGCCATTCACCAGTATGATTCAGAGCTGTTATCATCGAGCCTTGTGAATAAATCAGCGATTCCGCTGCCGCCACTCTAACGTTCATCGCCTGAGCAGCCTGCTGTGAGCTCGCATTCCACTGCTCCAACTGACTCACGCGAGAGGTGAGATCAGAGAGATCAGATGGCGGAGACACGGGGTTGGTGATCGAAGAAAGATCGTATGTAGGGGCAGTAGCGTGGCTGATACTGTTGTTCAGAGCGCTGACACGAGATTGTAGAGAGTTCAGACCTGATTCCAAAGAAGTGACTCGCGAGTTCAGCTGAGCATCATTGGATTCAGTCACGTTCACTCGTGCAGAGAGTGAGATGGCAGCTGTCTGGGTTGAAACTAGGGTGGATGCTTGAGTTGTCAATGTTACGTTCAGTGTTTTGATACTGACTTCAGTGACCGACACTCTAGCTGCGAGTGCATTGGTGACGGCAGTTTGAGTGAGTGCGTCGCTACTCACTGAAGAAAGTTTATCACTAACATCTGCCGCAGAGGCAGTAACGCGACTACTAAGCGCACTGACAATCGAGGAGAGATCGCTGAGGGCTGATGTGAGAGTCGTATTCGCGAGGGACGCGAGCTGCTGGGTGGAAACCATATTACTCTGCAGTGTGCTGATGGCCTGTGCCTGAGAGCTACCAGTGGACTGCAGCGACTGAATCTGTGATGTATGCTGAGAGATCGTTGACTGCGCAGAAGCAAGGTCACTCTGTAGGGATGTGATCTTTGTGTCATGATAGTTAATAATCTCAGCCTGACCACTGTTTGCTGCATCCAGCTGCGTTAGCTGAGTAGCTTGCATGTCCACTCTCACCTGCAGTGCACCTACCATACCAGCTACATTAGTAGAGTTTACTGAAGTCATTACTGCGAGAGTAGCAGCCTGTACTGCGACTGATGCTTCTGTTCGTTGAATAGAATCTAAGGTCTCTAATGCTAACGTACTCACTCCACTCATCTGTGTACTCATATCTGATACATCGATGCTAAGAGAATCTAACACTGCCTGTTGAGTTGAGTCGAATACAATGTTGGCAGTGAGATTCATTTGCAATTCTGCACTCTGTACCTTAAGTACATTGACATCGTACTGTATGTCATGAATTGAATTTTTCATTTGAGAGTTGATATCTGCTATACTAATATGTATGCTTGAGATCTCATCATAGAGTTCATCTAGCTTACCCTGTTGAGCCTCATCGACCAATGCGGTTTTCGTGACGTTAGCGATCAAATCTGCATTCTGCCGCTTGAGAGTATCAACATCGTATCTGAGAGCTGAGTTTTCAATTTTCATCTGATTTAGTTGAGCAGTGAGCTGAGAAAGCATAGAGGACTGAGAGATAAGAGTATTATTCTGTGATTCTAACTGCAACGTCAACGACGCGATATCCGATGCCTGAGATGATTGTGATTGAATGAGGAGTGCCTGCTCGTTGATCTGTGATTGCATTTGAGTGAGTGAATTCTGAATGGAATCTAGTTTCGCTCCCACATCATATCCCTGTAGTGTGAGAGAGGTAGCTGAGAGGGGACCGAAGGTAGAGTATCCAACACCATTAACATAAATCGCCTCAACAGCTGAAAAATGTGTGCATCTGCATATTGCGATGAGTGTAAAGCATATCACTAAACATCGAATCGGATTGCTTCTACAGTGGGAATGCATAGTAGTCGAGTTGCTGCGATCTCAGTGCAGATGTCACTCTGATGTGAGCTAGACAGTACACAGGGGGAGCCGTTCCACTAATCTGTCACACGGAAAAAGCAACATATGCATAGAAAAGTGAATGAATTCATCACACTCGAACAGTACTGAACTCGAACAATACTGAAAAAGCGACTGAAGGAAAAACAAAAAAAACAAAAAACAACCGTGTCCGATCGACATCCTACAATCATCCAATTAACAAATGCACAAGCTACAATAGGGCTGTCACCATCATCTGGGGAAATGCTGAGCGATATGGTGCAGCGCAGGATCACCAGATTTGAAAAACATTCTTGCGTGGCATCGGATCTAGAGAGTACACTGTTCTCGTTCTAATATCATTGCAAAAATAGTGATTGCATGCCCTGAGCCTTAATTCCGCTTTAGTTTGTCTTTTCATGATCCGTTCTCGCACCCCCTCCTCCAGCCGATCCCTTCGATTCAATCGCCCTTTTCGTTTTTTGAACCATCGCTGCCAATATCGCATTGGTTGATTGATTCTTTTTAATGAAAGGATGTTCCAATAATTGAGTCGCCGATGGACGTCGACTCGCATCTTTCACCAGGCATGCACGGAGGAAAGAGTGTAAATCTGGAGAATATCTTTGAGGATTTGGTAAAGTTGGTGGATCAGCCGTGGGAATTTTCAAGGCTGCACGGAGAGAGTGGAGTTCGGCATGAGGGGGTTGACCAACTGCCAATTCGTAGGCCTAACAAAGACACACGACAGGAAAATGAATCAAGTGAGGAGACTGATCACAGGGATATTGAAAAAAGAAAAAGAAGCTCCATATCTTCTTACCGTGATTCCCAGTGACCAAATATCGACCAATTCATTATATTGATCGGAGAGTAAACATTCAGGTGCCTATGATTCCACGACAACAATATGCACAAGAAAAAAACAAAAAAATAAAAACAATTATAAGGAGTCAGTTCATCAGTGATTCGAAAAGAGGACATGAAACGAACCACACCTTCACTCGAACAAAGTGAAAAATCAAAAAGAACTGACCATCCAATGTGGGGTACCAATGACCGTACGATGCTTCCCAAGGGATAAGTCCAAGGTACCCGACACGCCGAAATCAGCTGCAAGGTGGGGTAGCACAAATTCAAAATCAAAAGAACCAAAAGTTAGTGTGTTCCTGGTCGACACACTGAGAAGAGAGAGTGGACGGAAGTGAAGGTTCATTAGTTTATTTGTTTTTCTCACTGACCTAATTTACACACTCCCTCTTCTGAAACCAAAATATTTCCTCCTTTAATATCCCTATGAATAATACATTTCTTTTTTCCTTGATCTGTTCTATGAAGATATTCTAATCCACGTAATGTTTGACGCATGATACATGAAATTTGATTCTCACTAAATGTATGACGACAAAGGAGCATCATATCACTTAAACTTCCTCCACTACAATATTCCATTACAATCCATACACTTTCTGCTTTCTGAAAGGCGCCTCTGTATGAAATGATATGAGGACATGAACATTCTCTAAGGACACGAATTTCATTACGTAATTTCGAACTATCGACCCCACTAAAGGAAATAATTTTGATAGCCACTTGAGCATTATCACGATGATCTACTGCTCTGTATACACTTCCATAGCTCCCTTCACCAATCTTAGTTTGTAAATCAAACATTGAAGTAGGATCCTGGAAATTAATCGTTTGATTCAATGAACCATTTTGTAATATTCCCAAGGAAGAGAGTGAAAGTGATTGAACTGAATCAACTGAATGACTATGTGCATGATGAGGTCCACCACCACCGGGGGAAGGAACGAGTGCAGTTGATGGATCTGAATCGTGGGAAGGTTCATTTTGTAATTCATGCATCGTTGCACTAGCTACAGGAGCTGAAGGAGATTTCATTTCGGAATGGGGTGCTCCGCGTTGCTTCGGTATTTTATCTTGCTCCTTCACTAGGACTGCATCACTTCCTCCTCCAGAAGAAGACGCTACAGAATGTTGTGCAACTTTCCCATTCGCCTGTGATCCATGTCCATTGGTCACACCTGCCACCCCCCCGCCAACCACTACTGGTGCAACAATCCCATGATTTGATCCTCCTCCTCCTCGACTTACATCAACAACACTTTCAACTTTTGCTTTCATTCCATTCCCTACAACGATTTGATGAATTGAACGCATAAATTCATCACGAACCATTTGGGAAGGGGCAATCAAATCAAGTTGAACTCCACCTTCTCCAAGACCTCCAGCACTAGAGAATAATGAAAGACAATGTTCATTTGGAAATAATTGAGCTCCCGGTGATAGGAGCGCGGGAGTAACCTTCCCACTTTTCATTTGACGAATTTGATTCAATAAGAATTTATTCCCTCGGAGTGGGATACGTTCCTCCGCCTTAATGGGGGGACGATTTAACCACCCTTCTGGATATGATGAATTCAATGCCGGTGGAGGAACGGGAATCCAATATAAACTTCCTGGTGTTTCACCACCAATGGCTGGAAGGAAGAAAAGGAAAATATCATGTCGTTCATATTCAATTCCAACGCCATTAACACCATTTCCAACAGAATTGGTACCAGAGGAACCAGCAGCAGCTGTAAAAGTAACAAGTGGAGTAAATTGAATAAAATATTGTCCCTGCAACAATAATCTAGAGGCCCCCTCTGTTTCCAATGGTTGAGCAAATGGACGTGAATCAGTTCCTGGAGGAGAAGGATCCCCTTCCCCACTCTCAGAGGATGATCTTACCATCGAATCACGATCAGGAATATGAGCACAGGCTTGTGAAATGATAGTTGGATCTGCAGAAGATGAATTACTATGAGTGGAACTTGGATCATATCCTGCAGAAGAATCACTTCGGGAACCTAGATGACCATCTTGCTCTCCTGTTGTGCCATCTAATGGTACATCGACACCAACGGCAGCGGAATGTGAAATAGAAATCTGAACCATTTCATGGGGATCTAATTCACCATCATCCTCTAATGAATGTTCATGTTCTTGCATTTCTACATTCCTATCTGAATCCTCTCCACACCCAAGCAAGTTTGGATCTGAATGTCTTCTCAATGGACTAGGATTCGGTGAAGGTGTGGGACTATATCCATCACCTCCGCCACCAATAGGAGAAGGATGAATCATACGAGTGGCATCAAGTGAGACAGGTGTGGAAGATTCTTCAAGTATGGATACACTATCAGGATTCGCTTCGACTCCTCCAGTACTCGGTGGTCGAACGGGACTTTTTAGGGGTGAATGATTTGGTGAAGCTCCCAAAAGAACTCCGCCTCCATGCATCATTGCTGGTGGGTGGAGATACATTCCATTACTCGTAGTGGAACTGGAACCTGAACTAGAATTAGGGGAGGATTCAGGAATCGTAGAGGAACTACTGACAGGAGCAGAAGCCGGGGAAGGGGTTGGTTGGAGCAATTGGATAGAAGGAACCGATGATGCAGCATCCTCCTTCACTACAGCTGCTGGTGTTGCTGCTGTTGTTGTAGGTGGTGCAGAACTACTCACCGTCGCTGCTGGTGTTGGATTCGTTTGTACTCCTCCTCCTGCGTTCGAAGATGATTTATTTTGTATTCCTGCCATAATTTCATTTTGGGCCCGTTTTAATTCAGTTTTATCTCTCCCATAACGCATCATAATTGCATGGATTGATGCAATCCAACATTCTCTTAATGATGCACTAGGACATTCTAATGACCAATCACCAAGAGAAGATGTACTTGTTGGAAGACCAGGAGTATGAACATCAGAGGAGGACATGCTGAAAAATACTGTAAAACAACGATCTACTGCCACACGACGCAGGGAATGATGTTGTAATGCTGTACTTTCTTTCCCTCCAACTAATTGTGTCAATTTTGATAGATAAATTCGACGTGAATCGGGAGATTGAGCCAATGGGGGTCTCGGAGCAGCTATACCCCCCATTGCGAAAGACAGGGGTGCAAAATAAAGTACACCCGGAGGTGAAAGTCCACCCGTGCTTGATGAATGAAGGAATGATTCCGTTGTGAATGGGATAGGTTCAAAACAAAGTAAACCTTCTTCAGTCTGTAGGGTCGGTTCATTACTTCCACCAATTATATTGGCACGCAACGAGTAGAGACGACAAGGGTGAGCTAGGGAAAGGAATTCAAAATCAGGTACTGGTAACCCAGCATACAATCCCGAGGAGGCAACGGCGGGAGCTGCTGGAGCAGGAGCAGGTGCAGCAGCAGGAGGAGGTGGATGAACATGAGCAGCAGGAGGGAGTGGAGGTAATTGTGAAATGGTCGCCAGTGGGAGTGAAGCCACTGGAATAAATCCTGGTGAATTTCCACCTACAGCAAGTGGTTGTGGACTTGTACTATTACTTCTAAATTTCAATACGGTAAAATGAAGACTCTTTAAGAATAAATCTCTATCTTCCATTGAACCAGTTTGTAAATTCCACGTTCCCCCTCTTGCGACGACACTTAAACATCGTTCAATTGGTGCAGCTTGAACTAATGGATTTGGTAAACGAAATAGAGGAGTTTGCTTACCAGCGACAAGTTTTTGAATCAAATTTAAACTACATTTTTGTGAAGGGGGGAGTGAAGAGAGTGAAGCAGCCGAAGGGGCTGAAGAAGTCAGTGTGTAGATGAGAGAATATTTAATCACCGGGGAAGGAGGTGTCCCATTCGCTGTAGAACTCGAATGTACACTACTCACTTCTTCAATGAGCATAACCCATACATTTTGTACATCAATTTGATTCTCTATTTGAGTACCCACAGGTTGTGAATATAATATCATTCCCACCCCCCTTAATAAAATCGGGTGAGGAACTGGTGCATCTGGACCACTTGTTATAGAGAATCCACCACTATTTGTTGGAGTTGGTGCTGTAATTGAAATCATTGAATTAGAGGGAGTGGAAGGAGGAGGGTGATAAGGGGCAGGAGTTGAAGGAGTTTGTGATCCAGAAGAAGAAGAGGATGATGTTGCTGATGTTGGTGTCATGATCGCATTGGAAGATTGTGATCCCGCCGAAGCTGCCAGTGCCTTCCTTCTCGCTTTTTCTTCTGTTGTAAAAATTGTCATCAATGTATGTAGCGCTTTGATGAATGGTTCCCTTATTTCGATCCGACGTGGATCCAATGTACCGATTGGAGTTTGATCTGTTCCCAGAGCTTCTAAATGTAATTGTGTAGATTTAAAAATGATACTTAAACAACATTGTGGTGATAATAAATTTACATCACCCCCATTACAAGCTGTTGATTTCCATAGATTTGGAAGGGAAGCCAAGGAGAGATGTTCACGACCAATTTGTTTAAATGTACCATATTCTTTCCCTAATTGCATTTGTTTTAATGATCCTAACCAGAATGATTGATTTGAAATAATTTTCCCCATCATTTGAGGTTCCATTACCATACTTCCATTTCCACAACTAGGTGCTCTTATAATGAAACAAATATTTCCAGGTTTTTCAATTGATAATGTTGTTCCAACAGGGAGAGGTACATCAGGTAATTGTAACCATAAATAAATTTCTTGTGCTAATATTGGGAGGGATGTTTGTGGATTTTCACCTTGAGGACATGTATATAACATAAATCTAGCCCCTCGAGTTAATAAATCTAAATTTGGTATGGAGAGTACAGCAGTTGTTGTTGTTGGTTTGGGTGGTTGTGCAATCGATGAAGTTGTTGAAACTGTGTTGACATTTGAATTGGCGACAGAAGTAGGTGTCGCAGGTACAGAGGAGGAGGAGGAAGCGACAGGAGTAGCCACTGAAGAAGAAGATGCATTGGAAGGAGCTTTAACGACTTGTTTGCCAGCGGTTGTTAGCATTGTGATGATACCTACATGAACAAAAGGTACAACACACAATCAAGAGGGATGTGAGCACCTATGCAGAAAAACAAAATTGAGGTGTGCAAATCAACATTTGAAATACTTACATTCCTTGACCATTTTGCACATTTGTGCATTGGCTGCCTCCAAATTTAAACTATTTCCTTCATTTCCATAAATCAATGCAAAACAACAATCACTATGTCCTGATGCATGTCTTAATGCTGGACTTTTCTTCCTTAACATAAAATCAGTGATTTGTTCCAAGGGAATCCGGTTGGAACATTGGCCTACGGGAGCGAAAGGGGGGATAGGGGCGGCGCTTTCTTCACGAGAAATGACTGGTGAAAAAGGGGCTGGGTGTGATTGATCCCTTTCAATCCAGTACAAGCTTCCACTTCGTCCCTTCCCTTCCGCAAAAAGAACAATATGACTCAATCGAAGGGTGGTCCCTTCCATCGCTGCAGCATTTGATGCAGAGGAGGAAGTAACAATGGTTCCATCCCGTTTGACTAGATCATATTTACGCATGACGACTCCACTGGACAACAGGGCACGTAATTCCTGTGGTGTACATTCCCTTACCTGTTGGTTCGGGGCAGCAGAAGAGGTAGAGGGTGCTACAGCGACTGCGGTTGGTTGAGGAGAGAAAGGGGAGGAGACTGAATCCGGTGCTCTTAATGAATTCAACGATGTATTCGTCGAACCCGAACGTGGTGACAAACGACCCGAAGATTGACTGAGGGATGTAATATGTTGAGGGGCTGGTTGAGAGATCGAAGGACCATTGTGACTGTGCGGGGTATTTGCTGCTGTGGTTGTGGCGGTTGATGGAGTTTGCTGTGGTGCATTGTTTGCTACGGGTCTACCGGCTTGTTCCAATTTCTTTAGAATACCCCTCCACCATAACTCACGATCAGCATGGCTTTGAGCTTCTAGATTCAATTCGATACTACTTGTTCTTAGAGTGAAGCAACGAGAATCATGAACCTTGGTTGATAGAGAATCATGTAAGAAAACATCACTCAATTTACCACATCTCATATCAACCAATAGATGGAGTGGTAAACGTTGGTTAGGCATCTCAGTTAGGGTGTGAGTTACAGACCAACACAGTGTACCGGCACGACCATAGGACGGACCTTCACGAAGGAAAAGTAATACTCTTCGTGAACTAACGGCGAATGTATTTGAATCCCTCTGCCAAAGTAGGAAACTTTGTCCTGTTTTCATACGAGCCAACGTGGCTGTCATCGTTGAAACAGAAGCATTCGCGGGTGAATCAGTGGCAGCAGAAGAAGAGGAGGTACCGTTCGAGAGTGGGGCAGCAGCCATTTTCGACACTGCACTCAGAGGAGAAGAACTTGCACTTTAGGGAAGGAGAAACAAGCAAATAGGAGCTCGCAGTCAGGATGGATCCGACGGAGGCAAGGAGGGCTGTTGAGGAAGTAAAGAACTGGAAAGGAAAAAGCTATGAACACTAGTGTAGGATGGGGGATCGAGGGGAGTAATGTATGGAAATCTTAAGTGCAATGAGTAAAAATGCAAATGTCAGGTGACTGAGGTGATGATTGATTGGAAGGATGCCGTTGGACGAACGTCCGGACAAATATCTTCTTTTTGCAATCTGAGATAGGGTGAGAGTGGGATGACACACTGGGGGGTGAGTGAAGTTCATCTCCAACCACAAACACATTTATTCCTTCTCATCTCCATTCGAATCTCTATTAACTTAATGTTCAAATGGTATATTCGTCAGCGTTCTGGACGATGTTCACTTATTTTCTTTTTTTTCATCTGGAGCGGCTCCAGCAAACTTACGGTCTCCCAATGGATGTGCATAGGAAAATTAAATTTTTTTCAATTTTTCACTGTGAAATTCAATAAACTGAAGAGAAGTGAGGAATTACAATATGATATATTGGTTGATTCAATTCAAACTCGCAAGAGATACTTGCTCAGAGTGAAGTATGGAGAGAGCAAGAGCATTCCCCTTTCAACTTTTTCGAATCTATACACACAGAGACAGAGCAGAGGCAGCAGGCTATCGAAACAGAAGTAACAAAGGAGAAAGCTATTACAGTTATTATCGTTCCAGCAATGAGAAAGCAGAGTCTGCATTATCTCATTTGTATGGATGTGTTCTTTTTTGCGGCTCGATATCAGCTTCTTGCAGCTGCTCTCTGTGTGAGCTCCCGCCATTCCAATTCCAATTCCAATTCTCTCGTTTACCTGATCTCCACTCTCCTTCCCACAGAATATGTCTGCCGCTCGTGCCGCTCGTTTGAACGCTCGTGAAGAGACTGCACTCGCCCTACAGGCATCTGCCTCCGAATTCTCATCCTCTTCGTCTCATGCTCATGCTCATGCTCATACTGCTGCAGCTTCCACACGTCCCAAGCATCATAAACCCCCTCCCTCACCATCTCCCACTGAGCATGGGTATGAAGTAGAGCGTATATTGGAACATAGACGTCTGCCTAAGAAAGCAACAGAATATCATGTTAAATGGGTAGATCATGCTGAAACTACGTGGGAGCCAGCGAAGAATCTATCAACCTGTCCTGAGATCATTGAAGATTATCATCACCAGATTGCCAAAGAGAAGGAGAACGAGAACGAGAAAGAGAAAGAGAAAGAGAAAGAAAAAGAAAAAGAAAAAGAAAAAGAAAAAGAAAAAGAAAAAGAAAAAGAAA
>JADMIO011288131.1_pt1 | contig 32536 bp, 33 predicted proteins | sample 8958161 | NCBI WGS metagenome assembly JADMIO01 (sample SAMN16585339, study PRJNA669376) | soil metagenome | isolation source: Crop rotation soil | place: USA: Cullars Rotation, Alabama | collected 2011
CCGCGACTTCAAGTCACGTGAATTCCAAGCTTCGGATCCCACTGTGCTGGAAAGGGTCCCCGTCCGCCGGCGGTATGGCGGTCCTGCTCCGACCCCCCGGAAGCGGAGCAGGAGGGAGGTCAGATGCTCGGACGCGCACGAGTGTCGTTGTCAGTGACGGCGGTGGCGGCGGCGATCGCCGCGGCGGCCGTCGCGCCTATCGGTGCCCGCGCCGCCGAGATGACCGGCGTTCTCGTGCGCGATTCCAGCTTCGCTCCCGCCGAACAGCGGATCCACGTCGGCGACACGGTCGTCTTCGCCCGCACCAAACAGACGAAGCTCGTCCATTCGGTCACGGCCGACAACGGCGCGTTCGACGTCGAGATCAACGACCAGCAGTCCTACGCCGGCTTCCGCTTCCCCAACCCCGGCACCTACACCTATCACTGCAAGTACCACGGCAGTGCCGGCATGGTCGGCGTCGTCTACGTCGACGACGCCCCCGCCTCCACCACCACGACCACGCCCGGGCCGACCACCACGACCACACCGACGACCGGCCCCACGACCACCACGTCGACGGCGCCGACCCCGACGACCACGGCCCCGCCGACGACCACGACCACGAAGCCGCCGAAGCCCACCACCACGACCACCACGACGGCGCCGCCTCCTCCCCCGCCGACGACCACCACGACCCAGCCGCCCCCGCCGGTCTGGCAGCCCCCTCCCCCGCCGCCTCCGGCGCCGGCTGGTCCGGCAGCCGGCCCGCCGCCCGCCGGGCGCCCGGCGTCGACCACCACCACCGCCCCGAAGAGCAAGGCGGACAACGGCAAGGACCGCAACGCGGCCGCCGCCAACAGCGACACCGGCAAGGCACCCCCGGCGCCGCCCGCCCCCGACCCCGCCGCCCAGCCGGCGCCGCCTCCGCCCGACCCGGCGGCCATCGCCGCCGCCGAAGCCGCCGCGGCCGCCGCCGCTGCGGCGCCACCGCCCGAGGCGGCGCCTCCCGCCCCGGTCGAGGCGCAGTCGGTCGAGGAGCTCGACCCGGCCATCCTCGACACGCTGGCCGCCGCCAGCGGCGAGAAGCCGCCCGACAACGGATCGAAGCTTCTCCTCATCGCCGGCCTGGGCCTCGGCGTCTTCGCCCTCGGCGTGTCGAGCTGGGCCTGGTACCACCGCTCGAGTCGCTACATGCCCGCCTGAGGCGGGCCGGGTGCGGGCGTCGGCCGCCCGCGAGGTTCCCGACCCTGAACCCATCCACCACCGGGTTGGAGGCCCGGGGTCCAAGCGGTCGGGAATCCACCGGACGGATGGCGGGCTGGTGCTGGGATCAGCCCGTCGTCCGCCCGGCATCGCCGAAAGGCTCAGGGTCGGGGCATCGCCGCCGATCCTTGCGGTTGACCCATGGATTGGGTCCTGGGAGCTTCACCTGCCTCCCACCCGGCAAGGAGAGCCTGGCTTGGATGCCCCGATCGAACCCGCTGTGATCGATCTCGTTCTGCGAGCACTGCCTGATCCGGTGATGCTCGTCGAGTCGGCGGTTCGGCGCGGGCGGATGCAACACCGCCTGCAATGGGCCACCCCGGCGTTCTCGAACCTGGTCGGCACTCCCCACCCCGGCGCCGACGTCGGCGACATCAGCCTCGGCGCCGCCGGCGAGGTCGTCTGCAACCTGCTCGACACCGGCGTGGCCGGCAGCGCCGACTCCTTCGTGGTCCACCGCGACGGCGCCAGCATCGCCGTACGGGTCAGCGTCCATCCCCTCGGGGAGCAGAAGAACGGCGCGCGCCGCACCGTCGTCGTCGTCCGGGAACGGTCGGAGGCCCTGCGGGCCGAAGAACACCTGCGGGTCTCCGAGGAGCAGTTCCGCGTGCTGGCCGAGCAGGCGCCGATCGGGATCTTCCGCTCCGACGTGGGGCTGCGGCTCGGCTACGCCAATGCCCGCTGCATCGAGATCCTCGGTGTGAACGGCTCCGGCCTCCACGGCAGCCGCTGGCTCGACACGCTGGCCCCGGCCGACCGGTCCCGGGTCGTGGCCGCCCTCGAAGGCGTACTGGAAGGCGCCGAGGCCGAGGTCGACCAGGTCAAGGTCGAACGGCCCGACGGCTCCGCCCGCTGGGTCTCCATCCGGGTGGCGCCCGTCCTGTCCAGCCAACGCTCCGGCGGGTTCGTCGGTTCGGTGGAGGACGTCACCGAACGCCGCCTCCTCGAGCAGGCGCTGTCCCACGACGCGACCCACGACCGCCTCACCGGTCTCCCCAACCGGAGCCTGCTGTGGGAAGCGCTGCAGGACCAGCTCGACCGGCCCGAACCGGCGGTGGCGGTCCTGTTCGTCGACCTCGACGACTTCAAGTTCGTCAACGACTCCTTCGGTCACGAGACCGGCGACGAGCTGCTGCTGGCCGTCGCCGCCCGCCTGACCGACGCCGTCCGCCCCCACGACCTCGTGACCCGGTTCGGCGGCGATGAGTTCGTCGTCGTCTGCGCCGACGTCCGCGACCCCGCTCAGGCCGAACGTATCGCCCGCCGCCTCGTCGACGCCCTCGGGCCCGTCTTCACCATCGCCGGGCGGGAGATCAACGTGTCGGCCAGCATGGGTCTCGTCCTGTCGACCGAGCCGGGCCTCGACCCCGAGACCGTCCTGCGCGACGCCGACACCGCGCTGTATCAGGCCAAAGCTTCGGGCAAGGCCCGGTGGGCGCTGTTCGACGAGCGGGTCCGCCAGGGCGTCACGACCCGCCTCGCCATGGCCAACGCCCTGCGCCGGGCAATCGAGGCCGACCAGCTGACCGTCCACTACCAGCCCATCGTCGACCAGGTCACCGGCCGGGCCGTGGGCGTTGAAGCGCTCTCCCGCTGGTACGACCCCGAGTTCGGCAACGTGTCGCCGGCGGTGTTCGTGGCCCTGGCCGAGGAGATGGGGATCATCGACCGGCTCGGCGACTGGGTGCTCCGGGCGTCGTGCCGGCAGTTCGCCCGGTGGCAGAAGGACCTCGGCGACCTCGCCCCCGCCTACCTCAGCGTCAACCTGTCAGCCCGCCAGCTGGCCGGGCCGGGCATGGTCGAGACCGTGATGCACACGCTGGAGGTGAACAACCTGGCGCCGCGGCGGTTGTGCCTGGAGCTGACCGAGACCGTCTTCATGGACGAGATCGAAGGCGCCGTCGGCCAGCTCCGCGACCTCTGCTCGCTCGGCGTGCGCCTGGCCATGGACGACTTCGGGACGGGCTACTCGTCGCTATCGTCGCTGCGCCGCTTCCCCGGCGAGTTCCTCAAGATCGACCGCTCCTTCGTGGCCGGCCTGAAGACCGACCCGACCGCCCCGGCCATCGTGGCCGCCGTCGTCTCCCTGTCGGAGGCACTGGGCCTGTCGCCGGTGGCCGAAGGCGTGGAGGCCGAAGACGACGCCCGCCTGCTGCAGGCACTGGGCTGCCGCTTCGCCCAGGGCTACCTCTACGCCCGGCCGATGCCGGAGCAGGAAGCCACCACCTGGTTGAGGGGACTCGACATCAGCTCCGACATGGGAGTCCGCCAGTGAACGATCCTCTGCTCATCGACGAGCAGGACGAGGCCGAAGAGCGCCAGCGGGGCGAGCTGGTCGATGCCCTCATCGAGGAACTCGAGCGCCTGCCCGCCCAGCCCTCGGTGGCGGTGCGGACGGTGTGGGTCGCCGACCAGCCCCAGTCCTCCTCCAAGGACCTGGCCGCGGCCCTGACCGCCGACCCATCGCTCACCGCCCGGGTGCTGCGGCTGGCCAACTCGGCCTACTACGGGCTGTCCCGCCGGGTGGCCGACGTCGCCTTCGCCGTGACCGTGGTCGGCTTCCCGACTGTGCGGGCCATGGCCGCCGTCCACGCCAGCGGCCTGTTCGAACCCGGCGAGCACACCGTCCCCGACGGGTACTGGGAGCATTCGGTGGCCACCGCCACGTTGTGTTCGGTGCTCGCCCCCCGGGCCGGGGTGCGGGCCAACCAGGCCTTCCCCCTCGGCCTGCTCCACGACCTGGGCAGTGCGCTGCTGTTCCGGGCCGACCCGGACCGTTACGAGGAGGTGCAGGCCGAGGCCCGGGGTGGCCGGCCCCTGCGGGTGGCGGAGAAGGCGGCCTTCGGGATGGCCCACGACGACGCCGCCGCCCGGGTGTTCTCCGCCTGGCGGTTCCCCGAGACGTTCATCGAGGCCGTGGCCGACCATCACGCCCATCCGGCCACCCTGACCGAGCCCCACACCCTGCTGCTGGTGGCGGCGGAATCGGTGGCCAGCCGGCTGGTCAAGTCCCCCGGCTTCGAGTTCGAGCACGGCCAGAACGCCGGCCTGCGGGCCCTGAATCTGGACGTCACGGAGGCCCTGGCCATCGGCCGCCAGGTCGAGGACGACGTGGCTCAGCTCCTCCAGGCCTTCTCCTCGTAGCAGTATGGGGGGTCGTGCGGCGACCCCTCCCGCTCCTCCTGGCCTCCCTGGCGCTCGTGGGCACCCTGCTCGCGGGCTGCTCCGACGACGGCTCGAAGGGGGCGACGCCCACCAGCCGGACGGGCGGTGCGGAGGAATCGACGACCTCCACCGTCCCCGCCACCCCCGGCCGGTACGTCGATGCCTGGTCACCGGCCGACAAGGAGGCCTGGGGCCTCTTCTCCGAGCCGTGCCCCCGGCCCGGAGCGGACACGGCCCGCTGCGGCGTCGTGTCGCGCACCACGGACGGTGGGGCCACCTGGACCCGTCTCGCCCGGCTGGACGCCGGCCCGAGCCCCGCCGGCACCACGGACTCCGCCAGCTCCGTCCACTTCGCCGACTCCTCGCACGGCTGGGTCTACGACCGCAGCCTCTTCGCCACCTTCAACGGCGGCCGGCGCTGGCAACGGGTCGAGCTCGACAACCCCGTCGTCGCCGTGACCTCGGCCGGCACCTTGGCCTTCGCCCTGGTCGGGACGTGCGGTTCCGGGGCCGGCAACTGCACCGGGCCCATGCGCCTGGCCGAAGGCACGATCTCGACCGGCCGGTGGCGGTATGTGAGCCTCGGGTTCGACCTCCCCCCGACCGACGTCGGCAACCTCGTCGTCAGCCGGAGCGCCGTCTACGCCATCGTGGTCCGGGGCCTCGAGCAGACCTTCCTCGCCCGGACGGGCAACGGCCGGTGGGACCGCCGCCCGCTCCCCTGCCCGAGGGCGCTGGTGGCCACCATCGAAGCGCAGGACGGGCTCGTGGCCGCCTGCCGCCCACCGGTCCCGACCGGCCCGGTGGAGCTGCAGACCTCGTCCGACGGCGGGCGCACCTGGGCCGTCGTCTGGCAGCACGCGTTCCCGAGCCCGGTCACGTCGCTGGCGGTGACGGGCCCGGCGACGATCGTCGGGCTGGAGAACGGCGACGTGATGCGGTCGGCCGACAACGGGATGACGTTCGCCACCGCCGTGCAGGCCGGCGTGGCGCCGAGCATCCACTTCCTCGACACCGAGCACGGCACCGCGCTGGGCGGCTCCCCCGGTGAACGCCGCCTCTACCGCACCGCTGACGGCGGAGCCACCTGGAAACCGACCGCGCCGCCGGAGTGAGGCGGGCTCAGATACCCCGCCGCTGCCGGAACGAGGAGTACCGCCACAGGTGTTCGAGAGCGGTCACCGCCCGGTTGGCCGAGGCGTAGCAGAGGCGGCCGGTCTCCCGGACGGCGGCCGGGCCGGCGTTGGCCGGATCGGTCACGCCGAGCTCGGTGGCGGTCAGCACCGGCTTGCCGCTGGCGGCCGACACCTCGGCCGCCGCTTCGGCGAAGCGGCGGTCCTGGCGCTCGTGGTATGCGACCATCCGCTCCAGGCCGTGATCGGGATAGAAGCGTCCGTCGCGCAGGAGGCGGGCGGTGTTCGACTGGATGCCGAGGCCGAGGTAGACGATCGCGTCGACCGCCGGGTGGGCGGCCACCAGCCCGAGAATTTCGGGGATGGTGTCGCGGCTCTCGCCGCCGGCCAGGTCGATCGGGTTCGCCCGGCTCCACCGGGGCGGCAGCTTCGTGTCGATCTCCGCCCGCAGGTCGTCGGGAAGCGGCATGAGGTTCAGCGACGAAGCCGCCAGCGCGTCGGCGGTCATCACTCCCCACCCGCCGGCGGTGGTCACCACCACGGTGTTGGGGCCCTTCGGCAGCGGCTGCGTGGCGAAGGTGGCGGCGGCGTCGAACGCCTCCTCGATGGTGCCGGCCACACAGACTCCGGCCTGGCGCATGGCACCGGTGAAGATGCGCTGCTCGCCGGCCAGCGCGCCGGTGTGGGAGGCGGCGGCCTGCTGGCCGGCGCCCGTCACGCCGCCTTTGACCAGCACGACGGGCTTGGCGGCGGTGACCGCCCGCAGGCCCTCGAAGGTGGCGCGGCCGTCGGCCGAATGCTCGAGATAGGCGAAGGCGACCGAGGTGGCGGGGTCATCCCGGTACCACTGGAGGAAGTCGGAGACGGTGATGGCGGCGGCGTTCCCGGCGCTGATGGCCCGGGCGATGCCGACGCCGGTCTGGTTGGCGTAGTTGAGGAACGACGACGTCGTGTTGCCGGACTGGCTGGCCACGGAGATCGTCCCGGGAACGGCGTAGGGCGCCACGATCTGGGCGCAGAGCTTGGCCGGCGTCGAGATGAGGCCCTGCCCGTTGGGGCCGGCCATGACGATGTCGAGCTTGTCGACCAGTTCGACGAGCTCCTCTTCGGCTCGCCGCCCGTCGGCGCCCGTCTCCCGGTATCCGCCCGAGACCACGTAGGCCGCTTTCACTCCCTTGGCGGCACAGGCCCTCAGCACGTCGGCGTTGGCCGCGGCCGGGGTGCAGAGCACCACCAGGTCGGCCTCCCCCGAGGGGAGCTGGTCGATGTCGCTCGCCGTCGACACCCCCAGGATCTCCCCGCCTTCCCGGGTGACGGCGAACACCTTGCCCTCGTACCCGCAGGCCAGGATGTTGTGCAGTGCGGCGAAGCCGAACTTGCCGGGGTGGCTCGAGGCGCCGACGACGATCACGCCCCGAGGGTCGAAGAGGTGGCGGAGCCGGCTGTCGGACGGGGATGCCGCGCTCATGCGTCGAGCTCCACCAGCGCGTCGACGGCCGTCGGGACACCGGCCGACACGATCAGCGGATTGAGGTCGATGGAGCGGATGCGCTCGTCGCCCTCCCCCAACTCCGCCAGTCCCCGCAGGATCCCGGCCAGCGCGGCCCGGTCGACCGGCGGCTCACCCCGCAGCGCGCCGAGCAACGCCTGGTTCGACAGGTCGTCGATGAGCTCGTCGGCGTCGACGGGCTGGAGCGGCGCCAGCCGGAAGGCGACGTCGCCCAGCGCCTCGGCGAAGATCCCGCCGATGCCGAGCATCACGCAGGGCCCGAACTCGTCATCGCGGATGAAGCCGGCGATGAGCTCCCGGGCGCCCGACACCATGGCCCCGACCAGCAGCCCGACGTCGCCGTCCTCGGGCCGGGCGGCGGCCAGCAGCTCGGTCGCCGCCGCTTCGACCGCTGCGGCGTCGCGCAGGTTGAGCTTCACCAATCCCCGTTCGGTCTTGTGGGCGATGGCCCGGCCGCAGAGCTTCACCACCACCGGATAGCCGATGCGCCCGGCGGCGGCCGCCGCCTCCTGCGGGCTGCCGGCGAGTTCTTCGGCCGGCACCGGGATGCCGTGGCGGGCCAGCAGGGCTTTGGATTCCGCTTCCGAGAGGGTGGGCATCAGCCGGCCCACTCGATGTGGGCCTGGATCGCCTCGCCGGTGTCGTCGAGCCAGCCCTTGCCCTTGGCGTAGCCGACCATGTTGTCGAAGTCACGGTCCCAGCTGTCGGGGACCCGGCCGGCGGCCAGGCGGCGGACGGCGCCGATGTCGATCAGCGCGTCGCCGGACGGGAGGAGCCGGCCGACGTCCTGGGCCGAGAGCGCCGCGCCGAGCGCCTCGGGGTCGCCACCCTTCACACCCACGTGGAACCGCTTGCAGTCCTCAGGTTCGACCAGCTGGACCGTGGGACTCGCGGCGGTGAAGTCGAAGTCGATGATCACGCCGCGCAATCTACGCGTCGCGGAGCCGGACTCCCGGGTCGAGACGGCGCCGGCGGCGGAAGAACGCGACCGCCCCGGTGAGGGCCGCCAGGGCGGCGACGTCGAGCAGGACCGCCACCCGGATGAACGGCGAGCCCACCTCCGGCCGGGGGCCGATGAGGGCGGGCAGGCGACCGTCGGGGGCGGAGGCCGGGTCGCCCATGGCCAGGTCGGAGCCGGCGTCGCGGGCGGCCGAGGCCGACACCCATTGCGAGGCCGACGTCCCGCCGGGCAGGGCCAGGGCCTGTTCCCGGAGACCGAGCGCCACCCCGGCCAGCGGATCGACCGGCGGGACCGACACGGCGATGCTCGGCACCACCACGAGGGCCGACGCCACGGGCCGTTCCACGTGCCCGAGCAGCGTGTCCCCCTGCTGGACGGAATGGCGCAGAATGGTCTTTCCGCCGTTGCGGACCTGCACATCGCTCACCTTGTTCACGATGTCGCCGCCCCGGACGAACGTCGTCGACCCGCCACCGTCGAGGTTGATCCCCTCGCTGGCGCCGAGGCCGATGAGCAGATCGGTGGCCTCCTGGAGCGACATGCCGACCGAGACCTCGGGCTGGCGGCCGTCCACCGTGACCAGCAACGTGTCGCCGTCCGGCGTCCAGCCGACCAGCGTGCGGGGATGGCGGCCGTCGGTGAAGTTGTCGCCGGGGTCGGTGAACCAGCGCTTCCCGTCCTTGACCAGGATCGGGCTGCCGCCGACGCTCTCCCGGATCTCGTTCTCGGGAGCGTCGGCCGACTTCACCTGGAGGAGGGCCTGCGTCGAGGCGACGCCCTTGGTCACCTGGGCCCACACCGACCGCAGGGCGTCGGCGCCGGCGCCGTCGGCCGAGAACACCGCACCATCGGGCGGGATCGGGGCGTTCTGGGCGCCTTCGTTGAGGGCCAGCAACTCGACGCGGGCCGTCTGTCCGAGCCGGAACTCGCCGGCCGGCTCCACCACCCGCAGCACGAGATCGACGCCGGGGGACGGCGTCTGCGTGGTCGGCCCGAAGGCCGGTGTGTACAGCACGATCCGGCCCGGGGCCCGGTCGACGTTGAGGCCGTCGAAGGCCAACTGGTTCAGATCGGTGGTCACGAGCTTGCCCGTCCATGGGAAGGTCTGGTCGGTCAGTTTCCCGTCGGCGGTGAACGACAGCTGGTGATGAGTCGAGCTGGGCGAACGGAGCAGTTCCCCGTCGGTGACGAAGGCGCCGAGTGGCGCATCGGTTCCGACCCCGGCGAAATCGGCGTTGACGCCGACGACACAGTGCACCCGGGCACACATGCCGCTCGTGGTCTCGAGGCGCGGCCCGTCCTCCGCCACCCGGTCGTTGGACAGCACCGCCCGCAGCGACACCGGCGCCCCGGCCGTGATGTGGGCCACGTTGACCAGCATCGGCGGGTCGTGGCGGGTCAGCACGAAGTGCTCGACGCCGTCGGCCGGCGTGTCCCGGGCGGTGATCGTGTAGCCGGCCGGGACGGGCAGCTCGGCCGCCCGGGCCGACCCCGCCGGGAGCACCACCGTCAGCGCGACAGCAGCGAGTGCCGCTCCGAGGGCGGCGGGCGAGCGGGCTATGAGCCGTGGGGGGCGCATCACTCCGATGATTCGGCATGTAGGGGCCCGATCCCCACCAGGATTGCGCCGGAGCAGCTCAGGTTGTCTGGATCAACCGGTTCGCGCCGCCGACCGTCATCGGACCGTCATCCCACGGTCATCGCACGGTCATCGCCCGGTGGAAGCGGCGGTACCACGCCTCCTGATAGGTGCAGTGCGTGACCCGCCCCTCCCGGTCTTCCCAGCGGTAGACCGAATCGACGAAGAAGTTGTTGGGCCACGACGGCAGGTGGGCCATGGCCACGGCCCGGCCGTGGAAGCGCCAGGTCGCCCCGGTCTCGTCCTCCGCCTCGATGTCCTGCTCCAGGGCGGCGAACAGCTCCGGGTGGTAACGGGCGACGTCGCGCCGCACCCGGGTCAGATGCCGGGCCTCCCCGTCGACCCAGACCCAGCCGAAGTGGAACGTGCGGGCACCGTCGGCCACGTCGAACAGGCCTTTCCAGGCCGGGCCGGTGTCGGGCGACTCGAAGCCGACCTGGTTGAACATCAGGTCGTCGCCGAAACGCATCGGCGACCACGCCACCGGCGGATGGTCGATCTCCCGCTCGGAGCGCGTCTGGCGCCACGACCGGTCGCGGATCGGGTGGCAGTCGACGGCGTAACGGTCGCCGTTCACGACCAGTTCGCCCACGCAGTGCATGAACTGCTCGCTGCCGCCGGGCTGCTGGGCCGGGTCGGTGTCGCGGTCCTCCCCCGGCATGACGTGGCCCCGCACCAGCAGCGGCGTGACCGCCGTCTGGGTGACGTCGAACGACGTCGACCCGTCAGCGCTCGTGTACGTCAGGCGGGCGACCCGGCCCGGCTCGAGGAACTCGATACGCAGACCGTTGGCGGTGGTGAGCGCGCCGTCGACGATCTCCGGGAAGGGCATCGTCACGGTCCAGTCGAGATGCTCGATCCCGAGCGGGAACCGGTTGTCGAGGCCCCGGAAGACGCACACTCCCCCGCTGCACAACCCGAAGACCGGCTGCGACCGGACATAGACGAATACACCGATCTCCGCCTCGGGGACGGACAGCCCGAAGTAGTGCGTATGGATCGTGTGGGAATCCCAGGTCTCGCCGGCCGACGGGCGGGGCAGCCACAGGTCGGTTTCGGGAGGGTTCGTCCGGAGCGGCACGGCGGCCAGGCTACTGACCGAACACTCGGTCAGTCCACCGCCAGGATCTCCGCCATCCGGTCGAGGGCCCGGAGCAGATGCCGGGCCGAGGCCGCCTCCTCGGTCGGGGCGGCGAGGCGTCCGTCGGCCGCCGCCCCCCGCAGCGCCCGGCCGAGGACGGTCACGTCGGATCGCAGCCGCTCCTGGTCGGCCAGTGGCGCTTCGTTCCACCAGTTCCACAGGACGAGGACCCATTCGTCGGTCTCGCCGGCGGCGTCGAGCTCCACCTCGCGGCGGCGTTGCTCGCCGGGGCTCAGCCCGGCCCAGGCGGCGGTGGCCCGCTCCAGCCGGCGGTCCCAGCGTTCGAGCACGTCCAGCACCCGGGCCTCCAGCTCCATCATCATCCCCGGTACTGTGCCAGTCGTGAGCGACGAAGCTTTGCTCCGCGTCGCCACCCCTCAGGGCCATTGGGTGATCGTCGCCGCCGTCCTCGGTTCGGGTGTGGTCTTCCTCGACGGGACCGTCGTCAACGTCGCCCTCCCGGCCATCAGCGCCGACCTCGGCGCCTCCGTCCGGGGCCTGCAGTGGTTGCTCGACAGTTATCTGGTCACGCTGTCGGCCCTCCTGCTGCTCGGCGGCAGCGCCGGCGACCGCTACGGGCGCAGGCGGGTCTTCGTGTACGGGCTCGCCGGCTTCGCCGGCACGTCCGTGGTGTGCGGCCTCGCCCCCGACACCGGCTTCCTCATCGCCGCCCGGGGCCTGCAGGGCGTGGCCGGGGCCCTCCTCGTTCCGGCCAGCCTCTCGATCATCTCGTCGAGCTTCGATCCCGACGACCGGGGCCGGGCCATCGGCGCCTGGTCGGGCCTGGCCGCGGTGGCCGGGGCCGTCGGGCCGCTGCTCGGAGGGTGGCTCGTCGACGCCGGCTCGTGGAGGCTCATCTTCTTCCTGAATGTGCCGTTGGCCGCGGCCGCCGGCTTCATCGCCATCCGCCACGTCCCCGAGACCCGCGACGACGAAGCCGGTCCGCTCGACGTCACCGGCGCCGCCCTGGTCAGTGCCGGCATCGCCCTCGTCGCCTTTGCCCTCATCGAACGCTCGGGGTTGGCCGGGCTGGCCGGGGTGGCGGCGCTGATCGCCTTCGTGGCCGTCGAACAGCGCAGCACCCATCCGATGCTGCCGCTGGCGCTGTTCGAGTCAGGCCAGTTCAGCGGCGCCAATCTCACCACCGTCGCCGTCTACGGAGCGATGAGCGCGGCGATGTTCCTGATCGTGCTGCGCCTGCAGGTGACGCTCGGCTACGCCGCGCTGGAGGCCGGGGCGTCGCTGCTGCCCTTCACGATCATCATGGTGTCGCTCTCGGCCCGGATCGGCGGGCTGGCGCAGCGGATCGGCGCCCGGACCCCGATGACCGTCGGACCGCTGCTCTCGGCGACGGGGCTGCTGCTGTTCGCCCGGGTGGGGCCGGGCGACCGTTACGTCACCACCGTGCTACCGGCCGTGACACTGTTCGGCCTGGGGATGACCGTGACGGTGTCACCGCTCACCGCCGCCGTCCTCGGCGCCGTCGACCGCCGGCGGGCGGGAGTCGCCTCGGCCGTGAACAACGTCGCCGCCCGCCTGGCCGGCCTGCTCGGCATCGCCGTCATCCCCGCCGTGGCCGGGATCGACAGCGGCGCCGGCGTGGCCCGCAGCCTCGACACCGGCTATCCCGCCGCGTTGCGGATCTCGGCCGCCGTCTGCGCCGCCGGCGCCGTCATCGCCTGGCTCTTCGTCCGCGACTCGGCCCGCGTGCACCCGGTCACCCATCCGGCCCCGGGCCACGGCTGTCACGATCCCTGCGTCGAGGCGGCGTAACTTCGGTGCCGATGAGAATGCGCTTCGATGCGCCGGCTGACCCTGGTGCCTATCCGTTCACCCACCGTCTCCGGGTGCGGTTCTGTGAAACCGACGCCATGGGCGTCGTCCACCATGCTTCCTACCTGGCCTACCTCGAAGAGACGCGGGTCGAGTACCTCCGGGCTCTCGAGCGGCCCTACGACCGGCTCCGGGCCGAGGGCGTCGAGTTCCCGGTGGTGGAGGCGGCGCTGCAGTACCGCAAGCCGTTGCGCTTCGACGACGTCGTGGACGTCGGAGTGATGGTGGCGTCGGCGGGCGGCGCGACCTTCCAGATGAGCTACCTGGTCCGTTGCGATGGTGCGACCAGTGCCACCGGCGTGACGGTGCACGGCGTGGTCGACGGGCGGGGGCGCCCGACCCGCGTGCCGGGCTGGCTGCGGGAGCTGGCCGCGGCCGGTTAGCTCCGGCAGTCGACGCAGAGCTCGGAGCCGGGCTCGAACTGCGTCAGGGTCCGGCGCATGTTGCAGCCCGGGCAGACCCGGCTGCTCGGGGCGACGGGCGGCTTGGGCGCCGGGGGCGGTTTGGGCGCCCGTGGGCGGGGCGCGGGGCGGGCCGGAGGGGCCTTCTCCGCCGCCGACACCCGTCCCGACGACGAGGACGACGACCGGCGGGGCGTCGGCGGGGCGGCGGGCTCCGGCTGGGCCGGCACCGGGAAGGGCGGCGAGGTCAGGTCCAGGCCGACGGCGAGGAACGTGTCCGACACCTCGTCGGGCGCCGTTTCGTACCAGTTGCCGACCTCGAGGTGGCCGGGGATCCGGCCCTCGCTGCGGACGTAGTCGTTGGGCCGCGACCCGCTGGTCAGGCGGTAGCCGACCACCCACCGGTTGCGGGACCACCGCACCACGTAGAGCCGGGGCGGGGCCCAGACCGCCGCCGCCACCTGCAGACCACCGTGGGTGGCGACGGCCACCGGCGCCGACCCCTGGACCATCCCGAGCAGGCGGAGAGCAGCCGCTCCGGCGTCACCCCGGACCGGGTCGACGATGCGGAAGGTGCGGCCGGCCACCTCCAGGGCGAGCCCCTCTTCGGAGAGCCGGCCGACCGCATCGGCGAGTGGGTCCACGTCTTCCATCGACACCAGATGGCATGGTAGGCGCATGCCGGACGTCGACGTGCACCGCCTCTTCGATCGTGTCGCCCACCTGTACGACATGGGCTGGCTGCAGCGGGCGCTGTACGCCGCCCTCCAGGAAAGGGCCCTGGCCGAGCTGCGCACCTGGCAACCCCGTTCGGTCCTCGACGTCGGCTGCGGGACGGGCATCTTCGCCTCCCGCCTCGACCAGCACCTGGCCCCCGGCGGCGTGGCCGGCTGCGACCTGTCGGCCGGAATGCTGGCCGAGGCGGCGGCCCGCAGCCGCCGGGTGGGCTGGATCCGGGGGGATTCGGCCCGCCTCCCGGTGCGCGACGGCGCCTTCGACGCCGTGGTGTGCACCCAGGCCTTCCACTTCTTCGACCAGCCGGCCGCCTGGGCCGAGTTCCGCCGGGTGCTCGGGCCCGGCGGCCACGGGCTGGTCGGGATGATCAATCCCCGGACGGAGGCGGCGAGCCGGCGCTTCGCCCGCCTGACCTCGGCGGCGTCGAAGACGTCGTTGAGCTGGCCGACCCGCTCCGAGATGGGCCGGCTGGCCGCCGGCGCCGGCCTGGAGGTCGTGGCCCAGCACGACGTGGAGTGGCGGTTCCGGGCCGTGGTTCCGCTGGTCCTGACCGTGACCCGCGCCCCGTAGCCACTGGCCCATCGTTATTTGTAGGCGGCGAACTCCCGGCCGAACGCCTCCCGGGCGATGATGGCCTTCATGATCTCGGCGGTGCCGTCGCCGATCTCGAAGCCGACCATGTCGCGGAGGCGCTGGGCGAAGGGCAGGTCGTTGCCGTAGCCCGTCCAGCCGTGGAACAGGAGGCAGGAGTGGATGGCCTCGGCCGCCTGCTTCGGGCCGAGCCATTTGGCCATGGCCGCCTGGGCGGTGTGGGGCTGGCCGGCGTCGGCCCGGGCCAGCGCCTCGTAGGCCAGCAGCCGGGTGGCGGAGAGCAGCGCCAGGTGCTCGGCGATCGGGAAGGCGACCCCTTCGTGCCGGGCCAGCGGCTTGCCGAACGTGGAGCGTTCCTTGGTGTAGGCGATGGTCTCGTCAAGCGACTGCAGGGCGGCGCCGATGCAGCCGAGGGCGATGATCGAGCGGTTGAAGTCGAAGCCCTTCATGGCGCCGACGAAGCCCGCCCCTTCCGCCCCGAGCTGGTTGGAGGCCGGAACCCGCACGTCGTCGAAGAACAGCGAGCCCCGCTCGGTTAGCTTGCCGCCGACGCTGTCGTAGACCTGGCGCGTCACGCCCGGCCGGTCGAGCGGGACCAGCACCATGCTGATGCCGGCGGCGCCGGCCCCGCCGGTGCGGGCGAAGACGACACAGGCGTCGGCCAGGCCGGCGAACGTGCACGACGCCTTCTCCCCCGAGATCAGCAGGTCGCTGCCGTCGCGCCGTGCGGAGACCACCAGCCGGGCGGCGTCGGACCCGACCGACGGTTCGGTGAGGGCGAAGGCCACGACGGCGTCCCCCGACGCCACTCCCGGGAGCCATTCCTTGCGGACGTCGTCGGACCCCAGCGACAGGAGCCCGGTGACGATCCCGGCCAGCTGCAGGAACGACGTCACGTTGAAGTCGGCCCGGCCGATCTCCTCCGCCGCCACGCCCAGGGTCACATACCGGCCGCCGGAGCCGCCGTACTCCTCGGGGATCAGGATCCCGAGGACCCCGAGGTCGCCGAGTTCCTTCACCCGCTCCCGGGGGAACGGCTCCTTTTCCCAGCGGGCGAAGTCCGGCGCCAGCCGCTCAGTGGCGTAGCGCCGGACCGCGTCCCGATACAGCTCGTCTTCCTCACGCCAGCTGAAGTCCATGGACGTCAGCTTCGCGCAGCTTGCCGTCAGCCGAGCGCGGCCACCGAGACGATCGGCCGGAGCGGCGGGTTGGCCCCGAGGGAACCGAGGAAGTCCTTGGAGGAGAAGTTGAAGATGCCGCCGTCCTCGCCGACCATCATGTAGCCGTCGGCGTAGCGGACCATGCCGGTGATCGGCTTGTTGAGCTTCAGGCCGCCGAGCGAGCCCTTGAACGGTGCGTCGAAGGCGAAGATGCCGCCGTCGGACGCCACCAGCCAGTAGCCCTTGCCGTCGCTGTCGGGGACGAGCGACTGCACCGGCTTGTTGAGCTTGATGCCACCCGTCGAGCCGTAGAACTTGGCGTCCCCGAAGGCGAAGATGCCGCCGTCGCTGGCCACCATGTAGTAGCCCCGGCCCGACGTGGTCGGGATGGAGTCGAGGACGGGCCCGTTGAGGGTGATCTTCGACACGTCGCCGTAGTGGACCGCGTCGCCGAAGTTGACGACCCGTCCCTTGTTGGTGAAGAGCCAGTAGCCGAGCCCGGTCGGCGTGGCCGACAGGCTGGTGACCGTTTCGCCCTTGGCCAGGTTGGCGGCCGGGACGGCGCCGAAGAACCGGGCGTCGCCGTAGGTCGTGACGGCACCCTTGTCGGTCACGATCCAGTAGCCCCGGCCCGACGGGGTGGGCTCGATGTCGACCGCGCTGCTGCCGGCGGCCGGGGTGGCGGAGCCGTACCGGACGGCGTCGCCGAAGCCGTACACCGCACCGTCGGAGCCCACCATCCAGTAGCCGACCAGGTTGGAGGCCGGGGAGACCGGCGGGTTGTCGCCCCCACCGCCGCCGGCCGGCGGTTGCGTGGCCGGCGGGGTCGGCGTCGTGGTCGGCGGCTGCGTCGGCGGGGTGGTAACGGGCGGTGTGTCGCCGAGGTTGGTGAACCGGGCAACGCCCTGGATCGCCTCCTTGCCGACCGACTCGGCGCCGATGTTGTCGAACTCGCCGGCCACCCAGACGTGGGCCGGGGTGACGAAGAGGTCGAGCACGCCGTGCACGCCGCCGATCGACGGGCCCCACGGCTGAACGGTGCCGGTGGCCGGGTCGAGGGCGGCCAGGTGCTGGCGCTCGTCGGCCTTCTTGTTCAAGAAGTTGAAGTGTCCGCCCACGTACAGCAGGGTGTTCGTGAAGGCCACGGCCTGGAAGTCGCCGTCGCCCTCGACATCCCACACCCGCTGGTTGTCGGTCGTGCGCCACGCCTGGATCCGGTTGCCCACGCCGTACCGCCCGCCGAGAGCGACGAAGATCATCGACCCGTCGGCGGAAACGTCCATCTTCAGGATCGAGTCGGGCGGGGCCGGGCTCCAGCCCGTCGGGACGCCGGTCACCGGGTCGACCGCCGCCAGCCGGGTCTTGGCGGTGTTGCCGACCACGGCGAAGTCGCCGGCGAGGTAGACCTTCGTCCCGTCGGGCGAGAGCATCAGGTCCTTGATCGCCTTGTCCGGGTTGGGGTTCCACGTCAGGTCGACCCGGCCGCTGTCGGCATACACGCTGGCCGCCTTGGCCCGCGGCTGGTCGCCGACCGTGTCCTTCACCGAGCTGAAGTTGCCCCCGATGTAGACGTGGGCGCCGTCGCCCGACAGGGCCAGCGCCAGGACGCTGGAGTCGATCTTGACCACGAAGTTGCCGTCCGGCGCACCGGTGGTGCCGTTGACCTTGGCCAGGCCGCGGTTCTTGCCGTTCTCGTAGGGGGCGACGTTGCGGAACGTGCCGCCGATGTAGAGCGAGTTGCCGTTCACCACCAGCGCGTTGACCTCGCCGTCGGTGCCGGCCGCGAACCCGAGGTCGAGTTTGCCGTCGGGCCCGAGGGCGGCGACGTTGTGCCGGATGACCCCACCGACGCTGGTGAAGTCGCCACCGGCGTAGACGGTGGTCCCGTAGGCGGCCACGGCCCGGGTGGTGGCGGCCACCATGGCGTTGAAGCCCGTGTCGACCGCGCCGGTGGCGGGATCCAGCGACGCCAGGAATCGGGGGCCGGCGCCGTTCATCGTCGTGAAGGAACCACCGGCGTAGAGCCGCAGGCCGTCCGGCGAGGACGCCATGGCCAGGACGGCGCCGTCGGGCGAAGGATGGAAGTTGTTGTTGACGTCACCGATCCCACCCGGGACCACGAGGACGAGCTTGGCCAGGTAGGGGCGGTCGAACCAGGCCATGGTGCCGCCGTTGCTGACGTAGCCCACCTTGGTGAACGAGCCCCCGACGAACAGTGAAGACCCGTTGTCGGCCACCAGCATCGAGTTGACCGGGCCGTCGGCCTGGACCCTCCAGTTGGGCTCGATACCGCCCGCGCCGTCGGAGACGACGGCCGCGAAACCGGGGCGGGCCGTCCCGCCGATCGTCGTGAACGCGCCGCCCACGAACAGGCGCCCGATGGCGATCTGCAGCGCAGCCACCGGGCCGTCGGGCTGCGGGGCCCAGGCGGCATCCCAGGCCAGGGCGCCGAGGTTGACCGCCGCCAGGCCACTGCGGGCCAGCTCGCCGCTGCAGCCGCCGAGCGGGGTCCAGACGGCGCAGACGGCGCCGAACGTGCCACCGACGTAGAGGCGCGTGCCGTCGGACGACAGCGCCAGCGCCTTCACGGCCAGCCGGGTCTGGAGGGCGTCGACGCCGGGCTTGACCGAGGGGAGCACCCGGCTCGTGTCGAGGCCGCCGTCGGTCAGCTTGGTGGCGGCGACGCCGGCCACCCGGGCATCCCCGCCGCCGTCGGCGGAACTCTTGCGGACGCTGGAGAACTCGCCGCCGATGTAGATGCGGTCGCGGTCGACGGCGATGGCGTAGACGGCCAGATCCGGGCTCGGGTTCCAGCCGCCGGCGGTGCCGTCGGGCCGGATGTAGGCGGCGTTGTGCAGCGACTTGCCGGCGACGCGGGTGAAGTCGCCGCCGATGTACCAGCCGCCGTTGCCGTCGGATACGGCGGCGTAGACCGGGCCGTTGACCTTGGAGGCGAAGGCCGCCGGCAGCGCGCCGGTGGCGGCGTCGAGCGACACGCCGAAGCCGGTGTTGGGGCCGACCTGGTCGAACGTGCCGCCGAGATAGGTCCGGCCGTTGCCGGCGACGACGGTGTGCACGTCACCGTTCGTCACCCAGGCGGAGGTGTCGGGCATGTTGGCAGCCGAGGCCTGGGCCGACTGGCCGGGCAGCACAAACGCCGTCGCGGCGAGCGCGACGGAGAGCACAGCGGTGAGCGCACGACGGGACACGAGCAAGACTCCCTAGGGCCACCAGAAGGAGAGCGGGGTCCCGGGTGACCGGCCGGAGGAGGCACAACCTGCCGGTCACCCGGGACTGGGGGGAGAACTGTTCTGCGCTCTGTCTTCTGTTTCGTTTGCGGGGTGCATCTGTCACAAAACGGCCATTCGTCCGGCGGCGGGATCGGGGGAAACCGCTGCCGGAGGATTGCGCCGTCGCTCCCCTAACGCCGGCTCAGGAGCCGTGTGACGGACGTTTGCGGAACCCCCGCAAACGGCCGGCAGGTCTGCGCCGTTGGGGGTGTTCGTTACTCGGGAGCTTCGCCGGCCTCGCCTGAGGGAGCAGCCAGGAGGCCGTGGAGCACGAGATCGGTGACCGCGTCGGCGAAGCTCTCCACCGCTTCCTGGCTCACCGCCTCCTCGCCCAGGATCCGCTCGATGACCGGCGCCATGAGGAAGAAGAAGGCCGGGATGGCGGAGAAGGAGTAGACCAGCGCCCGGGCGTCGACCTGGCGGAAGGCCCCGGAGCGGATCCCGTTCTCCACGATCTCGCTCACCGCCTGGAGCTGCGACATGCCGAGGGCGGCGATCCACCGGTCGGCCTGCGGGCCCCGCTCCAGGAGGATCTGGCCGATGATCATCCGGGGCAGGTGGCGCCGCTCCCCCATGGCCAGGATCGGTTCCCGCACCATGCGGCGGATCTTCTCCTCGAACGTCCCCTCTCCGCCGGCGTAGGCGTCGAGGACCTCCTGCAGCTCGGCGAGGGCGTCTTCCAGCGCCGCGGCGAGAAGACCGTCCTTGCTGCCGAAGTAGTAGTTGACCAGCGCGACGTCGCAGCCGGCCCGGGAGGCCACCTCCCGGACGGTCAGCTTCCCGGCCGGGCGGGCGGCCAGGATCGCCTGGGCGGCTTCGATCAGGGCCCGGCGGGCGTCGCCTTCCGGTCTGCGACCCCGCCGGCTTGACGGCTGCGGATCCTTCAACATATGTTGAGGAACAAGTTCAGCATTTGTTGAGAAAGTATCAGAACGGACAAAGGGGCAACGATGGCTCGCCGGAACAAGCGCAAGAACGTCCTCGACTGGTGGCAGACCGTCCTGGACGAGACGAAGGACCTCATCGACGACGGCATCGACCGCATCCGCGACGACGATGACGAGGACGACGAGCGCCTGCACAAGGAGGTCGCCGACCTCAAGCGCTCCATCGTCGACCTGTCGGCCAAGCTCGACGCCCTGACGGCCGCCAAAGCGGCGCCGGCGGCCAAGACCACCCCGTAGCCCGAGACCCGTAAGGAAGGACGACGACATGGCGAAGCGGCGCGGCGCCCGGACGGGCGTGCTCGACTGGTGGCAGACCGTCCTCGACGAGACCAAGGATCTCGTCGACGACAGCATCGACCGTCTGCGGGACGACGACGAGGACCGAGGCGAACTCTCGGGCGACATCGCCGATTTGAAGAAGGCCGTGGCCGAGCTCAACACCAAGCTCGACCGCCTCGCCTCCGAGCGTAAGTAGCAGCCCCGCAGTCAGGCAGTCGGCCGTCGCCGCCGGTGGTCCCACCACATGGCGGCGGCGGCGACGCCGACGATCGTGCGCCGCATCCTCCTGGCCCGGGCGTCCTCCCGGTCCTCGTGGAGCGCCGCCGAGTCGTCCCGGGTCCGCAGCACGTACTGGCCGTTGGTGATGGCCTGCATCAGGTAGCGGCCCTGCTCGGGCAGTGACCGGGAGGCGGCGAACGCCTCGTTGGCCATCCGGAGGATCTCCTCCTCGGCCATCATCTGCTTGGCCTGGTCCCGGATGATGTCGCCCATCGTGTCCCGGAAGACGTCGAAGGGCGTGAGCTCCGGAGCGAAGCGGCGCAGCGACCCCTCGAGGTTGGCCGTCGCCTTGCCGAACAGGGCGATCCCCGGGTTCACCGCGATCCCCCGGTTGGTGCAGAAGACGAGGAACTGGTTGAAGTCGTTGCCGAACTCCATGTTCTGCAACGACTGCTTGGCCATCGTCGGGATGTAGCGCTGCATGTCGGACAGGAATCCGGGCACGTTGGCCCGCGACGTCAGCGTCCCCATCTCCAGCGCCGCCCGGCCCGCCGACTCACCGTCGTTGAGGGCGGTGGCCATCATGAAGCGGGTGTAGCCGAGCGCCATCCGCCGGTCGATGCGGCCGACCATCCCGAAGTCGATGACGGTGGCCGGCTCGCCGGGGGCGACGAAGATGTTGCCGGGATGGGGGTCGGCGTGGAACAGCCCGTCCACCATGAAGCCGTGAAAGAGCATGGCGCACATGTCGCGGGCGATCAGCTCCCGCTCCTTGTTGCTGAAGTCGTCGAGGTTGCACTCCCGGATCGACACCCCGGGAGCCTTCGTCATGATGAGGACTTCCTTGGTGACGTCGAGGACCTCGGGGACGACGAGATGGTCGAACTGCTCGAACATCTCGTCGAACTCCTCCATGTTCGCCGCCTCGGCGGTGAAGTCGATCTCCGGCCGCATGGCCGAGAAGACGACTTCGAGCATGGCTTCGGGCTGGAAGATCTCGGAGATGTTCGGCGACCGCTTCATGGCCAGCTTCACGGCCTGGGCCAGGATCTCCATGTCGAGGCGGGTGGAGGCGGCCACCCCGGGCCGCTGCACCTTGAGGACGACCTCCCGCCCGTCGTTCTGCACCGCCCGGTAGACCTGGGCGATCGAGGCTGCACCGAGCGGCACGTCGGTGTCGATCTCCTTGAACCGGTACCGCCAGTGGGCCCCGAAGTTCTTGGCCAGGACGGGCTCGAACTCCGAGAACGGCCGGACCATGACCTGCTCGTGGAGGTCCTGAAGGGCGTCGATCACCGTCTGGGAAACGAGATCCGGGCGGGTAGAGAGGACCTGGCCGACCTTGATGTACAACGGCCCGAGCCGTTCCAGCGACTCCCGGATGGCCTTCGCCCGGGCCCGTTCGAAGTCGTCGGGATCGGCCAGGCCGTTGCGGCTGCGCTGCCAGCGCAGCTTGGCCTCGCCGGCGACGAGCTCGCCGAGAACGCCCGCCACTTCCAGGACCCGTTCCCGCTTCCTCACGACTGGGGCGCTCCCTCCGCTGGCACGAAGTGTCAGGATACGCCGGGGGAACCCTCCGGAAGCAGCCGGGCCCCGAAATCACCGCCGGGGTCGCGCCAGACCGAATGCACGTGGTTGGCGTTGTTCTGGCGGTTGTCGAACTCGACGAGGAAGCGGGGGCCGTCGAGCCGGTAGTAGTGCGGCTGGCCCAGTGCCGGGTCGGTGTCGCCGGCCCAGGCGAAGCAGAAGCCGGACAGGTCATGGTCGAGCTGGGCCAGCAGCGGGTCGGCCAGTTCGCCGGCCAGCCGGTTGACGTAGACGCCGACCAGGCTGCGCAGGAGCGACGTCTGGTCCGGCCGCAGTGCCGTGGCCGGCAGTCCGGCCGACCAGCTGCACTCTCCGATGTCGGACGGTGCGGTGCGGCTGACCACGGCCCGGTCCCGCTGGTCGTCGTCGAGGGCGGCCAGGAGCGCCGCGGCCACGTCCTCTTCGGGGGCGAGGGGCCGCAGGACGGTGCGGCCGTCGTCGTCGGTCATCGTGGCCGGGTTGGCGCCGAGGAAGCAGGGAGTGGCCGACACCCCTCCTCCGGCCACCGTGACGTTGATCGAGACGTGGTGGCCCTCGAAGCGCCAGCCCCACGGTTCGGTGCCGGGATCGCCGAACAGAGCCGTCCAGTAGTCGCCGGCGTGGCGGCCGTACCGGCCGCCCTCACTCTCGTCGAGGACGTCCTCGAGCCCGACGATGGCCGCCACCCGGGTGTGGGCGGACCGGGACAGGGCGGTGCCCAGGAGGTGGTGGACGGCCTTGCCCGCCTCCCTCTGCATCTGGGCCAGTGAGACGCCGGGGCGGGACCCGGGCGTGTTGTAGTCCCACCGTCGCCGGGTCGGGTCGTCGAAGGGGGCCCGGATCGCGTCACGCCGCCCCGGCGGGAGGGCGGCGATCAGTTCCCGGGCGGCGGCGGCCATCGCATCGACGGCACCCGTGGGCGCGCTGCTGGTCGGCGGCACCCCCGCTTCATACCCCCGGACGTCGGCCCGTCAGACTGGCCGGATGAGCCATCCCCCCGATGTGGTGACCCTGGAGCGGTGGACGGGCCCGGTCGACGACGGCGATCCCCACGCCAACTTCAAACGGGAGGTGGCGGCCGGGGCGCTGGTCGACCCGCTGCCGACGCTCCGCAACCTGGCGGACTTCGTCGGCCTGCCGGTCGGCGCGGTGTGCCGGCACGCGCTGGTGAAGTGGACGAGCGCCGGCAGCGACGCCCTGCTGGAGATCGGCCCGGAATGGGTGCGCCGCCTCGGCGAGCCGATCGCCCGGGCCGAGGCGGCCGGGACCGACGAGGCACGCCTGGCCGCCTACACGGACCTGCGCGGGCTCCTGGGCTGGCTGGCGGCCGGCGTCGAGGAAGGGCCGTTCGAGAGCTGAACGGCTACGGCACCAACGCGCCGATGAGGATGGCCAGACCGCCGGCCAACAGGAGCAGCGGCCCGGCGCCGGCGGAACTGTCGAGCGCCGCGGTGGCCAGCGTGTTCTTGATCGTGTCGCCCTTGGTCTCGATGTCGACGACGTTCATGACGTAGTAGAGGAGGGCGCCGCCGGCCAGGGTGGTGAGCAATCCGAACAGGACCAGGAGTTTGCGGGCCAGGCCCAGCAGGGCCAGCGCGGCGACGACGGCCGCGATACCGGCCACGACCGGCCAGGCCTTGGTGTCGGTGCCCGACACCGTCTTGCTGAGCGGGGAGGCGTCGGCGCCCAGCCAGTCGAGCTTGAGCGTGCCGGGCAGGGCGCCCTTGACGGTGACCCAGGGCAGGGTGACCGAACCGAGCATGGCCACCGCCCCGGCGAGCACGAGGATCCGCGAGATCATCTTCATCGCGTTGATCTTGTCACCCGGGCCGGGTGGCTACGGTCGAAGGCCGTCGATGACCAGGTCGCAGATCTGGTTGCCGACTTCCTCCAGCGTCAGCGGCCCGCCGGGCGAGAACCACAGGCACACGGCGTTGAGGGCGGAGAACAGCGAGTAGCGCACCACCCGGAAGTCGACGGGCCGGAAGGCACCCTCGGCTGCGCCGTCGGCCAGGATCGCCTCCAGCCGGGCCATGTACGCCCGGAGGGGCTGGCGGACCAGATCGTCCTTGATGTCGGACAGCGCCACCCGGGCCGCGATCTGCCCGGCGGGGTCGGCGAAGAGGCTGCGGAGGTGGCCGAGGCAGAAGGCCCGCAGCCGTTCCTCGGCGGTCATCCCGTCCCGGGTGAGGGCGGCCATGGCCTCCTGCTGGGTGGCCAGCACGTGGGCGATGACGTGGCCGAGCAGCTCCTCCTTGCTCTTCACGTAGTAGTAGAGGCTGGCCTTGGACAGGCCGACGCGGTCGCCGACGGCGTCGAGGGTGGCCCGCTCCAGGCCCATCTCGGCCATGACCTCGGCCGCGGCCCGGACGATGAGCTCCCGGCGGGCTTCCCAGCGCCGTTCCCGCCGCTGCTCCGACAGGGAAGGGTCGGCCGTCACACCGCTCAGGTTAAGGCGGCCGGGCCGCCGAGCCGAGAATTGGAAGATGAGGCGCTTCCCCGCCGCGCGGCTGGCCGCCGGGCTCGTCGCCGGGCTGGGTCTGGTCGCGTCCGTTCCGGCCGGTGGGGCGCCGCTGCCCGGGACCGGGACGGCCTGCCCGCTGTTCCCGGCCGACAATGTCTGGCATGCCGACGTGAGCCGGCTGCCGGTCCACGCCCGCTCGGCGGACTGGATCACGTCGATGGGCGGCCCCGAGCGCCGGCTCCACCCCGACTTCGGCCCCAACGACGGGGGCCAGCCCTACGGCATCCCGTACTCGGTGGTGCCGGGGTCGACGTCGAAGGTGACGGTGGCCTTCGACTACGCCGACGAGAGCGACGCCGGGCCGTACCCGTTCGGGCCGGCGACGCCGATCGAGGGCGGCTCCGATGCGCACGCCCTCGTCGTCGACAAGGACGCCTGCGTGCTCTACGAGCTCTTCGCCGCCGACTGGAACGGCGGCCATCCCACCGCCGGGTCGGGGGCGGTGTGGGACCTGCGCAGCCAGGCGCTGCGCCCGAGCGGCTGGACGTCGGCCGACGCGGCCGGCCTGCCGATCCTGCCCGGCCTGCTCCGGCGCGACGAGGTGGCGGCCGGCGAGGTCGACCACGCCATCCGGCTGACGGCGTCCCGCACCGACCGGACCTTCGTCTGGCCGGCCCGGCACCAGGCGGGCGCGGCCCGGGATGCGGCGCTGCCGCCGATGGGAGCGTGGTTCCGGCTGAAGGCGGGCTTCGACATGTCCCGCTTCCGGCCCGACACGCAGGTCGTGTTGCGGGCCATGCAGCGCCACGGCCTGATCCTGGCCGACAACGGTTCCAACTGGTACTTCACCGGGACGTCCGAACCGGGGTGGGACAGCGCGCTGCTCGACCAGTTGAAGACGATCCCGGCCGGGGCGTTCGAGGCGGTGGACGCGTCGTCGCTGATGGCCGATGCGAACTCCGGACGGGTGGCGTCGGGGGCGGCGCCGGCCACGACTGCGACGACCGCCGCACCGGCCGGTACGACCACGACCCGGCCGAAGCCGAAACCGACGACGACGACGAGCACGGCCCGTCCGCAGGCGACGACGACCACGACGCCGGCCTCGTCGACGACGACACCGGCGCCGACGTCCCCGACGATTTCCGCCGCCGCCCCCTCGGCCGAGGCCTCGACCACGACCTCCACCGCCGGGCTCGCCGCGCCGGCGGGCGGCGGCGACGCCGGAGGCCTGTCGCGACCGTGGTGGCTGGTCGTGCCGTTCGGTGTGGCGCTGGTGGCCGGGGCCGGTGCGGCCCGGCGGAGGCGGCGCTAGGGCTTGCGGCCGACGGCGGAGAACATCGTCATGGCCATGTAGAAGGTGCCCTGGAGGTTCTTGTACTCCAGGTCGCGTTGCCAGGCCCCGACCGCTTCGGGAGCCAGGCCGTTCCCGACCAGCAGCCCGGCGTGCATGGCGATCATCGGCTCGATGACGCCGTAGCCCAGCTCGAGGACCATCGGGCGGACGTCGATGTCGACGAGGCCGACCTCGGCCATGAGGCGGCGCAGCGTCCGGCCGATCCACGGATTGTGGATCGTGTCGGTCAGCGTGGCGACGAAGGCGTTGGTGATGTCGCGGTTCGTGTGGTCGATGATCGTGCCGGCGGTGTCGACGTCGATGACCCCCACCCGCCCGCCGGGGCGGACGACCCGGGCCATCTCCCGCAGGGCGGCCTCGTGGTCGGGCACGTGGCAGAGCATGCGTTCGGTCCGGCAGGCGTCGAAGGTGCCGGCCTCGAAGCGGAGCTGCTGGGCGTCGCCCTGCTCGAAGGTGGCCGGGACGTCGCTCGACGCCTGCCGGCCGGTCGCTTCGCCGATCATGCTGGTGCTGAAGTCGACGCCGACCGCCCGGCCGCCGGGCGACAGCAGGGCGGCCACCTCCCGGGTGTGGTCGCCGGTGCCGCAGCCGAGGTCGAGCACGGTGTGGCCGGGCCGGAGGTCGAGCCGGGCCAGGAGATCGGCCCGGGCGGCCTGCACGCCGGGGGCGTCCTGCACCCGGTCCATCAGGCCGATGAAGACACCGGGATCTTCCAGAGCGTCCACGGTGGTGAACATTCCGATGTGCTCGACCTGCGGCATCAACGCCTCCTTGCGGCCGTGGGGATCACGGAACCGGCGGGAAACGGTATCCGCCCGGTTTGGACCCACCTCGATTGGGTAGACAAGGCGCACATTCAGGTCATATCCCGCGCTTCAACAAGGCAGGCGCCGGCATGGAGAGAGACCACATCACCGAGCCTGGGGACGCTGGGGAAGCGCTCGAGGGAGTCCACCGGATCCATCCGGTCCTGGACCGCCTGCGCGACCTGCTGACGTCGGCGACCGCCCTCGACCTGAAGGCCACCTCGAGGGGCTACTGGTCCGAGCGCGGGGACGACGGCAGCCGGGCGATCACCTCGCCGTGAAGTAGCACGAAAGTGCTGTCGGGCCGTTCGGCCCAGGCCCGGAAGCCGCCGGCCACCTCCTCGAGCTCCCGCCGGTCGGCCACGCCGTACTCGACGGCCTGGTCGGCCAGGCCCGAGGCCACGGTCCGCTCCGCCCACAGCGCGCCCCACCAGGCCCGGTCGGCCGGAGTGGCGAAGGTCCACGTCGAGGTGGTGTAGGTGACGTCCTCGGCGGTGAAGCCGGCGTCGACCGCCCACCGGAGGAGCCACCGGCCGGCGTCGGCGGCCGCGCCGTTGTGGTCGCTGACGGCCAGGTAGATCTCCCGCCAGCGGTCGAGCCGGGGATCGTCCGGCGTCCAGACGAAGGAGTGGTAGTCGCTGTCGCGGACGGCGACGATGCCGCCCGGTCGGGTCAGGCGCCGCATGGCGGCCAGGGCGCCGACCGGGTCCCGGAGGTGCTGGAGGACCTGGTGGGCGTGGACGACGTCGAACGATCCGTCGGCCGGGGCGAGGTCGCGGAAGTCGCCGGCCCGGAAGGTCACGGTGCCGCCCGGCTGCTGGGTAGCTGCCTGCTCGGCGGCGGCGTGGGCGCGGGCCTCGGCGATGACCGGCTCCGAGAGGTCGACGCCGACCACCGCACCGGACGGGCCGACGTGCCGGGCGAGGTCGACGGTGAGGGTGCCGGGGCCGCACCCGACGTCGAGGAGGCGCTGCCCGTCGGCCAGGTGGGGGAGGAGGTAGGCGGCGGAGTTGGCCGCCGTCCGCCACCGGTGGGACCGCAGGACGGAGTCGGAGTGGCCGTGGATGTAGGTGTCTCCGGGCGGGGTCACAGCCGGCGATTCTGACGGACGGGTCGCACCCATGCGAAGCTCGCGCCATGAGTCTGGCTCCCCTTCCGCCTGTCGAGCGGGTGCGGCCGGGGCTGTGGAGCATCCCAGTCCCAATCCCCAACAACCCCCTGCGCTACGTCCTCGTCTACGCCTTCGAGACCGACGGCGGCATCTACATCGTCGACGCCGGCTGGAACACCGACGAGGCCTACGACAACCTGGCCGCCGGGCTGGGGGTCCTCGGGGCGGCAGTGACCGATGTGCGGGGCGTGATGATCACCCACATCCACCCCGACCACTACGGCCTGGCGGGCCGGGTCCGGGAAGCGTCGGGGGCCTGGGTGGCGCTCCACCCGGCCGACGCCGCCCTGATCCGGGACCGCTACGACGAACCGGAGGATCTGCTGGCCCGCATGTCGGCGGCGATGCTCCACTACGGCGCGCCGAAGGAGGAGGCCGAGGGGCTGTCGCACGCCTCGATGCCGGTGATGGCCTTCGTGACCACGGTCCAGCCCGACGTGCTGCTGGAGGACGGCGACAAGCCGGAGATTCCCGGCTGGGACCTGCAGGCCATCTGGACGCCCGGCCACTCCCCCGGCCACCTGTGCTTCTGGGAGCCGCGGAACCGGCTGATGCTGACCGGCGACCACGTCCTGCCCCGGATCACGCCCAACATCTCCTTCCATCCCCAGTCGGGCGACGACCCGCTGGGGTTCTTCCTCAAGTCGCTGGACAAGCTGCTGGCCTACGACAGCGACGAGGTCCTCCCGGCCCACGAACACCGTTTCGTCGGCCTGCCCTCCCGGGTCGCCGAGCTCACCGAGCACCACGAGAGCCGCTTCGCCGAGGTCCTCGACTCCATACGGGCCGGCGACGACACGCCCTTCGCCGTGGCCTCCCGGATGCAGTGGTCGAGGTCGTGGGACCGCATCTCGGGCTTCATGCGCCGGATGGCCGTCTCGGAGGCGATGGCCCACATCCGGGCCCTGGAACGCCGCGGCCTCCTGCGGGAGGTCCCGGGCGAGCCCGTCCGCTACGAGGTCGTGGGCGAATAGGCGCCGGCTCAAGGCCGGCCGAGAATCCGTCGATATGCCCCTATCCGCACGGACCGGAAGGGGCTCACGATGCGCAGCGACGTCATTCGGCCGTACCTGGAGCGCGTCATCGGCGAGTGGCTCGAGCAGCCGCTTCCCGACCCTGACGACGACGGCCGCTACCACGTGCGGGTCAACACCAGCGGCTTCATCGTCGAGATCGTCGACTTCGAGCCGACGCTGGTCCGGATGTGGTCCCCGGTCGTGGTCCGGATCGAAGAGAGCATCGGGCTGCTCGGGATGCTCAACGGGCTCAACGCCAAAGGCCTGGGCCTGCGCATCTTCCACACCGACGAGCAGGTGATCCTGGCCACCGAACTCGTGGCCGAGACCCTCGACACCCGCGAACTCCACTTCGCCTGCCACCTGCTGGCCAGCGCCGCCGAGCGCCTCGGCCCGGAACTGGTGGCCCTTTTCGGCGGCCAGACGCTCTTCGGCTCCCGGGACGGCCTGCCCACCCACCTCGACGACCGCGCCGTCAGCCCCCTCGTGGCCTGAAGGTTCTGAGGTGTTACTCTGTAGTGCGTTGCACTACAGAGGAGGGCACGGATGCCTCGCCCGACGTCGTTCCGACTGTCCTCGGATCTGCTGGTCCGGCTGGAGGGTGAGGCCGCGGCCTCCGGTACGACCGTGTCGGCGTTGGTGACATCGCTGCTCGATGAGGGGCTGCGCGTCCGGCGCTTTCCCGGCGTGGTGTTTCGGGACGGGCCGGCCGGCCGCCGCGCCGGGCTCGTCGGTGGGCCCGACGTCTGGGAGGTCGTCCGCGACATGCAGGCTTCGTCGGGGCGGGGCGAGGCCAAGATCCGCCGCATCGCGGCCGACGCCGGTCTCACCGTGCCGCAGGTCCGGCTCGCGGTTGACTACTACGCCGCCTTCCCGACGGAGATCGACGCTCGCCTGACGCTGGAGGAGCGCACCGCCGCCGAGTTGCGGGACAGGGTGGCCCGCCGGGAGCGCCTCACCGGGTGAAGTGGCTTATCGACGAGATGCTCCCGCCCGAAACGGCGGCGGAGCTGAACCGTCTCGGCCATGACGCCATCTCGGTCGCCGGCCTGGGCCTGACCGGCCAGCCCGACCCGGTCGTCTTCGACCGGGCCGTCGCCGACCACCGCATCGTGGTCACGGAAAACATCACCGACTTCGCCGCGCTGCTGGACCAGCGCCTCCGCAACGAGAAGCCCGCCGTTCCGGTCATCCTCGTCCGCAAGCGCGACCTGCCCCGCCGGGGCGCCCTCCCCCACCACCTCGCCGAACGCCTCCACACCTGGGCCCAAGCCAACCCGGACCCCTACCTCGGCCCGCACTGGCTCTGAGATCCGCCCCACGAACGAGAAGGGGCTGAGCGCAACCGGTGGCGCGCAAGCCCCTATAGGGGGTCGGATCACGACCGGTCGCGCTTGGACCTGTTCAGAACACCGCTGGAGTAGCCGGCTACGTGCTCCTGGTGGAGCGGCTGCCGGGTCAGGCGCGGAGGTGGCGGGAGAAGAAGTCGAGGGTGCGGGTCCAGGCGGCGTCGGCGGCGGCCTGGTCGTACATCGACGGGGCGTCCCAGTTGGAGAAGGCGTGGCCGGCGTCGTAGCGGTGGAACTCGACGTCGGGCCGGCCGGCCATGGCGGCTTCGACCTGGTCGATCTGGTCGACGGGGATGAACGGGTCACGGTTGCCGTAGTGGAACATGATCGGGCACTCGATCCGGGGGGCGAGATCGAGCATGCCGTGGACGCCGGAGCCGTAGTAGCTGACCGCGGCGTCGGGGCCCTGGCCGTCGGGCCGGGCGGTGGCGGCGAAGAGATAGGTGAGGACGCCGCCGAAGCAGAACCCCACGCCGCCGGCCCGCCCGTTGCATTCGGGCATGGCCCGCAGGTGGCCGAGGGTGGAGGCGATGTCGGCGCCGCCCCGCTCCCAGTCGAACTGCTGGACCATGCCGATGCCGTCGCCCAGCCCGCTCTCGTCCTTGCGCTCGAAGCGGGGCTCGATCCGCCAGAACATGTCGGGAACGAGCGACACGTACCCGGCGTCGGCCGTCTTCTCGGCCAGCCCCCGCATGTTGTCGTTGATCCCGAAGATCTCCTGGAACAGGACGATCCCGGGGAAGGGCCCCTCCCCGTCGGGAACGGCGCAGTACGCCTCGAACTTCCCGCCGTCGAAGGCGGTGACCGTCTCGTACCGGGTGGCGATCGGCATCGTGCTCCCTCCAGGGCTGCGGACGGCCGCAGGCTACCGGACCGCGGCTACAGCTCTTCGAGGAGAGACAGCAGCGTTTCGCCGTAGCTGTCGAGCTTGCCGGGGCCGATTCCCTTGCAGCGGGCCAGGCGGTCGAGGGTGTCGGGGTCGCGTTCGGCGATGCCGGTGATGTGGGCGTCGGACAGGTAGACGTAGGGGGGTTTGCCTTCCTCCTTGGCCAGCGCCGTCCGCCAGGCCTTGAGGGCGGTGATGGCCGCCGCCACCCGATCGACGGGAGCGACCAGGCGCACGTTTTCGTCGTTGGCCCGGATGGCGCTGCCGAAGCTGACGACGGTCGAGCCGGTGTTCGTCTCGACGAGGACTTCGCCGCGGCGGACCTCCTTGATCGTGGCCCGGAGGCCCCCGGCCAGGGTGATCTCGGCCCCGGGGGTGGCGGCGAAGGACGGTTCGTCGCTGGCCGCCGCCTTGGCTTTGGCTTTGGAGGCGCTCCGGCCCGCCCGGGTCGGCGGCGCCGCCGGGGCGGGCATCGTGAGGCGGCGGAACGGGTTCGGGTCGTCGGGGTCGACGGCGGGGCGGGGCGGCGCCGGGCGGTGCAGCTCGGCGACGAACGGGGACGGGCCGGCGGCGTCGGCCAGGACGACGGCCTGGCCTTTGGCCCGGGTGATCGCGACGTGGAAGATGCGGCGTTCCTCTTCGGTGTCGATCGACAGCCGGTGCGGAAAGAGGCCGGCGTCGGCGCCGAAGACGACGACCCGGGACCACTCCCGGCCCTTGACCCGGTGGACAGTGGCCAGGTGCACCGCCGGTTCCCCGGCACCGTTTCCGCCTTCGCCGTTGAACGACCGGGCGCCGGCCAGCTTCTGGTGGAGCCAGGTCTCGAAGGTGGCGGCGTCGGGGTGGAGGTGGGCGACCTGGAGGAGGGCGGCCAGGTCGTCGCCGTTGCTGGAACGGTCGAGCGCTCCCTTGCTGGCGTCGAGGGTCTCCATGGCCTCACCGAGACCGATGGTGTCGCGGGCGAAGCGCAGAAGGTCGGCCGTGGTGCTCCCGGGTTTCGACATCGCCTGGGCCAGGGCTTCGAGATCGGAGGCGTAGGCGTCGACGCGGTCGGAGTCCTTGGCGAAGACGTCTTTGTCGGCCAGCCATTCGGCCAGGCCCCGGATCGAGCGGAGCGACGTCAGGGCGTCGCGGGCCAGCATGTCGATGGCCTTCGGTGAGATCTTGCGGGACGGGCGCCGCACCGTGGCCCGCAGGTCGGCCCGGGTGATCCGGGCCGGGTCGGCGGCGATCCGGAGGTAGGCGAGAGCGGCGGCCGTGCCGGCCCGCTCCAGGATCCAGGGCCCCACCGCGGCCCGGTACGGGATGCCGGCCTCGTCGAGCAGCAGCTGCACCGGCAGCAGTGAGGAGTTCACCCGGGTGAGCACGGCGATGTCGGACAGGGCGACGCCGGCGTCGATCCACCGGCGGACCAGCTCGACCGTGGCCGGCCCCATGTCGTCGTTCGGCACCGTGCGTACGACGAGCGCGTCGGCCGGCGGAGCCGTCAGCCGCGCCCGGGCGGCCTCGAGCGCCCCGGCGCCACCTCGATCGGCGGCCCCGGCCGGGTCGTGGGCGAGAGCGCCGGCGGGACCGGCCGCACCGGCAGGGTCGTGGGCGGCGGGAGCGCCGGCGGGCCCGGCCGCACCGGCAGGGTCGTGGGCGGCGGGAGCGCCGACGGGACCGGCCGCAC
>JADMIO010549024.1_pt1 | contig 32530 bp, 21 predicted proteins | sample 8958161 | NCBI WGS metagenome assembly JADMIO01 (sample SAMN16585339, study PRJNA669376) | soil metagenome | isolation source: Crop rotation soil | place: USA: Cullars Rotation, Alabama | collected 2011
CGCGACAACTTGTCCACGTGGAATTCTAAGCTTAGGATCCCAATGTGCTGGAAAGTCGACGTAAAAGAGACCGCTCTCCTTGGCGGCGACGCCCACGCGCCCAACATCCTCCCCGGCAAAAGCGCCGCGAGCCCCCTGGTGAAATTCATCGCCGGCCTCGACCCCGAGTTCAAGATGCCCCCGAAGGGCAAGCCTCTCACTCCCGAGGAAATCGGTCTTGTGCGCGCCTGGATCGACGCGGGCGCGGTCTGGCCCGATTCCGCCAGCGTTAAAGTGCGTGACCCGCTCGATTGGTGGAGCCTCAAAGTCCCCGTCAAGCCGCCCGTCCCATCCGGCCCTGCGAATCCGATCGACGCGTTCCTCACCGCGAAGCTCGCCGAGAAAAAGCTCGCGCTGTCGCCGCCCGCCGGTGCCCGCGCGCTCTGCCGCCGCCTCTATTTCGATCTCACCGGCCTGCCCCCCACGCCGGAGGAACTCGACGCCTACGAAGCCGCCGCGAAAGCGGACCCCAACGCCGCCTATCTCGCGCTCGTCGAGCAGCTCCTCGCCTCGCCCCGCTACGGCGAACGCTGGGCCCGCCACTGGCTCGACGTCGTTCACTACGGCGACACCCACGGCTACGACAAAGACCAGCCGCGGCCCAACGCCTGGCCCTATCGCGACTACGTCGTCCGCGCTTTTAACGAAGACAAACCCTACGCGCGTTTCGTGCAGGAGCAGATCGCCGGCGACATGCTTTTTCCCAATACCCGCGATGGCTTCGAGGCCCTCGGCTTCATCTCCGCGGGCCCGTGGGATTTCATCGGCCACGCGGAGGTCGTGGAGGAAAAATTCGACGGCAAAGTCGCGCGCCACCTGGACCGCGACGACATGGTCGGCAACGCGATCGGCGCCTTCGCCAGCACCACCGTGCAGTGCGCCCAGTGCCACAACCACAAGTTCGACCCGATCACCCAGGAAGACTACTATTCCCTCCAGGCCGTCTTCTCCGCGCTCGATCGCGCCGACAAAAAATACGACCTCGACCCCAGGGTCGCCCAGCGCCGGACCGATCTCACCGCGCGCAAAAAAGAGCTCGAGGCGCGCGACAAAAAGCTCGGCGAGGAAATCACCAAAGCCGCCGGCCCCGACCTCCCCAAGGTTGAGAAAGCAATCGCCGCCGCCGAGAAATCCGCCTCGCAAGGCCGCCGCCCGGAATACGGCTACCACAGCGACATCGCCCCCACCCAGGAGGTCAAGAAATGGGTGCAGGTGGACCTCGGCAAAAGCACGCCCATCGAGCGCGTGACCCTCGCCGGCGCCTGGGACGATTTCAACGGCATCGGCGCGGGCTTCGGCTTCCCCGTGCGCTTCCGCGTGGAGGCCAGCGACGACCCGAAATTCGGCGGCGTGCCAATCGTGATCGCCGCGAACGATCTCCAGGATTTTGCCAATCCCGGCACCACGCCGCAAAACTTCCCCGGCGGCGGCAAGGCCGCGCGCTATGTCCGCGTCACCGCGACCAAACTGATGCCGCGGCAAAACGATTTCAATTTCGTCCTGGCGGAATTGCAGGTCTTCGACCCCACGGGCAAGAACGTCGCGTTCGACGCAAAAGTCTCCAGCCTCGACAGCATCGAAGCGCCCGTGCGCTGGGCGCGCAAAAATCTCACCGACGGCGTCTTTCCCGCCTCCACCGGTGGCGGCGAGCAACTCGTCGCCCTCCGCAAGGAACGCGACGCGCTCCTCGCGAAGGTCGCCAATTCCCCGATCATCGCCGAGCGCGCGGCCAACTCCGCGGAGCTCGCCAAAGTCACCAAGGATCTCGCCGCGCTGCCCGCCGCGCAGGTCGTCTATGCGGGCACCGTCCACACTGGCAGCGGCACCTTCCGCGGCACCGGCGGCAACGGCGGCAAGCCGCGCCCGATTTACCTGCTCGCCCGCGGCCAGGTCAACACGCCCACCCGCGAAGTCCAGCCCGGCGCACTCGCCGCGCTGAAGATGCTGCCCGCTCGCTTTACCATCCCCGCCGACGCTCCCGAGGGCGCGCGCCGCGTTGCGCTGGCCAACTGGCTTACCGACGCAAAAAACCCGCTCACCTGGCGCAGCATCGTCAACCGCGTGTGGCAATATCACTTCGGCCACGGCATCGCCGATACGCCCGACGACTTTGGCAAAATGGGCGCGTTGCCCACGCACCCGGAGTTGCTCGACTATCTCGCAATTACCTTTCGCGACGATCTCAAAGGCTCGCTGAAAGGGCTGCACCGGATGATCGTCACCAGCGCCGCCTACCGCCAGGCCTCCGACACGAAGAACGATCACGCCGCGCAAATCGACACGAGCAATACCCTGCTTTGGCGCCAAAACCCGAGAAAGCTGGAGGCCGAGGCCCTGCGCGATTCCATCCTCGCGGTCAGCGGCAAGCTCGACCTCAAGATGGGCGGCCCCGGCTGGCAGGACTTCGTGGTCAAGTTTCCCGAGCACTCGCCCCACTACAAATACGACCTCGCCGATCCGCAGGATGCCAAGACCTGGCGCCGCTCGATCTACCGCTTCATCGTCCGCTCGCAGACCCAGCCCATGCTCACGTCGTTCGATTGCGCGGACCCCTCGATGCGCGTGGACAAGCGCAACGAAAGTGTCTCGCCTGCGCAAGCCCTCGCGCTGCTGAATAACGGCTTCGTCGTCGCCCAGGCCGAGCATTTTGCGAAGCGCGTGCAGACCGAGGCCGGCCCCGATCTCGCCGCCCAAATCGAGCGCGCCTATCGCCTCGCCGTCGGCCACGCGCCCGCGCCCGAAGACCGCGCCCAGCTCCTCGCCTTCGCCCAAAAACACGGCATGCCGAATCTCTGCCGCGTGATCCTGAATCTGAACGAATTCGCCTTCGTCGATTAATTCGCCATGCACAACGACTCACCATTCCATCGCGCCCCGGCCAAGCCTGGACTCACGCGCCGCGACTTTCTGTGGGAGACTGGCGGCGGGCTCGGCGGCATCGCCCTCGCTTCGATGTTTGCCAGCGAGGCGTCTGCCGCGACGACTTCGGCGAGCGGCCCGCGCCATCCCGCCCTCGTTTATCCGCAGAAAGCAAAGCGGGTCATCCAGCTTTTCATGTCCGGCGCCGCGAGCCACCTCGATCTGTGGGACTTCAAGCCCGACCTCATCAAATACGACGGTAAAAAAAGCGACTTCGGCGAACCCGTCGAGGCGTTCCAAAATGGCCTCGGCCCATGGCTCAAGCCGATCTGGGAATTCAAGCCCTACGGCCAGTGCGGCAAGATGCTCGGCCAAACCGTTTCGCCCCTCGGCGCCTGCGTGGACGACATCGCCTTCGTCCACAATATGGTCGGCAAATCCGGCGTGCATTCGGCCGCCACGCTCTTGCAGACGACCGGCTTTCAGCTCCCCGGCTTTCCCGGCGGCGGGTGCTGGGCCAGTTACGCGCTCGGCTCGATGAACGAAAATCTCCCGACCTTCGTCGTCCTGCCCGATCATCGCGGTTTCGGCAGCAACGGCGTGAAAAATTGGGACGCCGCCTTCCTCCCCTCGCAGCACAGCGGCACGGTCATCTACCCCGGCGCGGAGACACCGATCTCCGATCTCTTCCCGCACAAGAGCGCGCGCTACGTCAACGCCCAGAGCGAGGCGGATTCGCAATCGCTCATGGCCTCGCTCAACCGCGGCCACGCCGCCACCCACGAGAACGACCCGCGCCTCGACGCCCGCATCCGCAGCTACGAACTCGCCGCCAAAATGCAGCTCTCCGCGCCCGAAGCCCTCGACCTCAAGCGCGAGCCCGAGCACATCCTCAAGCTCTACGGCTTGGACAAAGGCCCGCAGACCTGGCCCAAGGAAATCAACGCCGACGAGGAGGCCTTTTACTTCTCGCAAAAATGTCTCGCTGCCCGCCGTCTGCTCGAGCGCGGCGTCCGCTTCGTGCAGGTCTGGAGCGGCAACGACAACGGCTTCCCGCGCCGCAACTGGGATTCGCACGAGGACATCCTGCGCGACCACGGCCCGCTTTCGAACGGCATGGCCCGCGGCACCGCGGCCCTCATTCAGGACCTCAAGCAGCGCGGCATGCTCGAGGATACCCTGATCCTCTGGACCACCGAATTTGGCCGCATGCCCTCCAGCCAGGGCGGCAAAGGCCGCGACCATAACCCGTTCGTCTTCACCAATTGGCTCGCCGGCGGCGGCATCAAGGGCGGCATCACCGTCGGCGAAAGCGATCACTGGGGCTACAAACCCGCTGACCGCAACAACCCCACGCTCGTCTACGACATCCACGCCACGATGCTGAAGCTCCTCGGCCTCGAGCACACCAAGCTTACCTGGCGTCACAACGGCATCGACCGCCGCCTCACCGACGTCCACGGCCACATCATCGACAAGCTAATCGCATAGGCCGCATTTCTGCAAAACTCGGGGCCAGAGCGCGGGTTGGGTGAAGTGCCGCAAGTTGAGCGATCCAAGCAGAGCCGCTCGGGACCCCTCTCTCTTATCAGGAAGTAAGATGAATTCTACAGTCGGAGACGGCGAACCCGACTATCTGGACTGCGCGCGGCTTGCCGCCGCTCTTCGCTGTCCTCTCTCGATTAGCCGCTTCCGACTGTAGAAATCGTCTAACTGATCGCTTTTGCGAAAACGGACCCGAGCGTCCAGGGTCCAAGGAGCGGCCCAGCGATTCTATCGCGGTTCTATAAACCTACACTTCTCATTCTTGTCGCCGTCGTCACCGCGCGAAGCGCCACACGTCGTGCAGCGCACAAAATTTCGCTCGACTCGCCCAATGCTGCCCGTCCGTTTCTGCTCCCCCATTCGCTTCTCGCTGGACCAGGATGCCGTCACTCCCCCGGCGTGAGTTCCTGAGGACCCCTCTTTGCGTCCTTCGCGTTTCAGCTTGGCGTCCTTCGCGGTAATTGCCCGCGCCCGGGCCGCGCGCGCCTCCCCACCGTGCATTGACCCTGCGCCTCCCCTCCACTAGTGTGCCCGACTTTTTCCAAAATGAGTGCCAACTATAAAGACACGCTGCTCCTGCCACAAACCGAGTTCCCGATGAAGGCCGATCTCGTGAAGCGCGAGCCCGAGCGCCTCGCCAAATGGGAGCAGGCCGGCCTCTACGAGCAAGTCCTCGCCGCCCGCACCGGCGCCCCGCTTTTCGTCCTCCACGACGGCCCGCCATTCGCCAACGGCGACGTGCACATGGGCACCGCGCTCAACAAAGTCCTCAAGGACCTCGTCGTAAAGTCCCGCTCGATGCTCGGCTTTCGCGCGCCTTTCGTCCCCGGCTGGGACTGCCACGGCCTCCCCATCGAGTTCAAAGTCGTCAAAGAGCAGAAAGGCCTCGCCCCCGCTGAAATCCGCCGCCGCGCCGAGGACTTTGCGCGCAAATACATCGACATCCAGCGCGGCCAATTCAAGCGCCTCGGCGTTCTCGGCTCGTGGAGCGACCCCTACCTCACGCTCGCGCCGAGCTATGAAGCCGACATCATCCGCGCCTTCGCCGGCTTCGTCGACAAAGGCCTCGTCTATCAATCGAAGAAGCCCGTCTATTGGAGCACCGGCGCCCAAACCGCCCTCGCTGAAGCCGAGGTGGAGTACGTCGAGCGCACCGACCCGGCGATCTACGTGAAGTTTGCGCCTTCCAAGGGCGGGCAAAGCCTCGCGGGCTCGTTCGTTATCTGGACCACCACTCCGTGGACGTTGCCGGCCAACGTGGCCATCGCCGTGCATCCCAAGGCGGAATACATTCTCGGCGATTTTTCGCGCGATGGCACGGTCGAGCGCCTGCTCGTCGCCAAGGCGCTGCTGGAAAAATTCTGCCAGGACACCGGCCTCACCTTGCAAGAAGAAGTCGGGCACCTGAGCGGCGAGGACCTCATCGGCCTCGAAGCCCAGCATCCCTTCCTCCCGCGTACCTCGAAAATCATCGGCGCCGATTTCGTCACCATGGAAACCGGCACCGGCCAGGTCCACATCGCGCCCGGCCACGGCAAGGACGACTACATCGCCGGCCAGCAAAACGGCCTCCCTACACTTTCGCCGGTGGATGATTATGGCAAGTTCACCGAAGAAGTCGGCATGCCCCAGTGGGTCGGCCAGTACGTCTTCCATGCCAACAAGGAGATCGTCGCGTTCCTCCGCGAGCACGGCTCCCTGATCGCCGAGCAGAAATACGTCCACGAATACCCGCATTGTTGGCGCTCGAAGACTCCCATCGTCTTCCGCGCCGTCGAGCAATTCTTCATCCGCATCGACGACTTCCGCACGCAAGCCCTCGCGGAAATCGACCACACCACCTGGCTGCCTGCCTCCTCGCGCAACCGCATCGCCGGCACCGTCGCCTCCCGCCCCGATTGGTGCATCTCGCGCCAGCGCACCTGGGGCGTCCCGCTGCCCGTCTTCTACGACACCAAAGGCAAGCCCATCGTCGACGCCGCCGTCGCCCGCAAAGTCGCCGACCTCGTCGAAACCCGCGGCACCAATCTCTGGTTCGAGCAGGACGACGCGTGGTGGGCCGCCCAACTTGGCCTGCCCGCTGGCACCTCGCGCCGCAACGACACGCTCGATGTCTGGATCGACTCCGGCGTCTCGCACCAAGCCGTCACCAAGCGCCACCCCGAGCTCGCCGCCACCGGCGGCGTCGCCGACGTCTATCTCGAAGCGACCGATCAGCATCGCGGCTGGTTCCAGTCCTCGCTCATGACCTCCGTCGCCCTCACCGGCCACGCGCCCTATAAGACCGTGATCACCCACGGTTTCGTGGTCGACGAAGCGACCAGAAAAAAAATCGCCAAGTCGGACCAGCAGGAAAAGAAACCGGCCGACGGCGCCGATGCAAACGCGGCCGCAACGCCCGCCCCAGCCCAACCCGCCCAGCCTGTGCAGTCAAAAAAGCAGGCGGAGAAAAAGGAATACGTCAAACCGACGTTGGCCGATTATTTCGTCGACAAATACGGCGCCGACAACGTGCGCCTTTGGGCCGCGAGCGTGAACTACACCGCCGACGTGCCCTTCGGCGAAAAGGGCTTTGCCCAAGTCACGGAATCCTACCGCAGTTTCCGCAACGTCCTCCGCATCCTCCTTGCCAATCTCCACGACTTCACCCCCAGCGCCGAGGCCTTCGCCGGCGCGACCGTCGTGGACAAATGGCTCCTCAGCAAACTCCAGGGCATCATCGCCACCTGCCGCGCCGCCTACGAAGCCTACGACTTCCGCCGCGTCTTCGAAACGCTCAATCAATTCTGCACCGTCGAGCTCAGTTCGCTCTACGTCGATATCACCAAGGACCGCATGTATTGCGACGCGGCAAACAGTCCCCGCCGCCGCGCCACCCAAGCCGTCATGCACGCCTGCTTCTCCGCAGTCGCGCGCCTCCTCGCCCCCATCCTCGCCTACACCGCTGACGAAGCCTGGGAATTCTCCGGACAGCCGAAGAGCATCCATCTCGAGCAATTCCCCGCCGCCGACCCCGCCCTCGTCGATCCCGCCATCGAATCCACCGTGGACGAATGGCTCAAGCTCCGCGGCGAAATCTACCAGCAAGCCATCGAGCCCGCGCGCCAGGCCAAGACCCTCGCCAAATCCCTCGAAGCCGCCGTCACCCTCGAGCTCCCCGAAGCCCAGCGCGCCGCCCTCCACGGCAGCCTCACCGAGCTCGAGGAATTCTTCATCGTCAGCGAGCTCCACCTCGCCTCCGCCGATCGCCCCACCGCCAAAGTCATCCGCAGTGGCCGCACCCAATGCGCCCGCTGCTGGCGCTACGACGCCACCACCGGCCTCACCAAGCCCGACCTCTGCGACCGCTGCGCCCAAGCCGTCCAGTAGTCCACGACTTCAGTCGGCCAAACCGCCGCGCAATCCCAACCCGTGGAAGCGGAGATAACCTCCGCAGTTCGATGGCACCTGCTGCCCAGCAAACAGTCCCGAAATTTTCCCAACTCAGACGAATTCCACTGTCCCAGCCGGCGAACCGACTTTCTTATCGGAAAGTCAGGATGCTCGGCTCGCCAAAGCCGGGTACGAATGAGCCGCAAGGCACTTGGACTGCGCGCGGCCTGACGCCGCCTTGGGCTGGAGTTCAGGGTGGGGAAACCGAACGCCAATTCAAAAAGCGATCTTCAAGCACGACGCTTTGCCGGCGTTCGCTCCTCCCACCCTGAACTCCGGCCCAAGGCGGCGTCAGGCCGCGCGCAGTCCAAGTGCCTTGCGGCTCGTTCGTACCCGGCTTTGCAAAAGCGAACTCTAAACAGGGGCTCGATCCTCACTCCCTTTCAGTTTCGGCGCCCCCGTTCGCTTTCCGCTGGACTGCCTAGCGACTCTATCGCGTTCCCGAAAACCTACACTGCCTCCGCCGCTCTTCGCCGTCGATCATCCGCTTCAAACTGTCGAAATCGTCTCACCTCGCCGGCGATTCCTTTTGGCGCGGCAGCGTCGCCTTTTTTAGTCCCTTTTAGTCCTTTTAGCTGACAATCCCGTTGCGAGTCTCACGCAAACTAACCCGCGCGCCGGCACAATCTCGCCTAGTCCGTGATATACCAAAACTTGTCCACTTTCGTAAACTTGAACTCCGTCTCCCCCTTGATTGCTTCCGGCACCGTGTAAGTGGCGGTCGTCCCCTTTTCATCAAGCTTCGGCTTCAGGTCTTTGATCTTCTTGAGCACCATCAAAATGTCCGCCGCAGGCCCTTTCCCAAAATCAGCCGCCAGTTCGTCAATCGTCTGTTTTTTCGTCGCGCCCTTCAAATCATCCGGCGTCATGAACGCTTCCAGAAAGCCCTTGTAATTCTTCGCTTCGAGCAGGCCGATTCCGTAAGGGATGATCTTCTCGAGCGACTCCCGGTCTGCATCAGCCGCCAGCAGCGGACTGCCGAGAATGCTCAGGAGGACAAGGGCGAGGAAGCTGCGCAGGGTGGTCATCCGCCGAACAAAGCGCATTTTCCCTACGCCGGGAAGCCCGAAAACGCTCTCTAGTCCTCGATGTACCAGTCCTTTCCCACGCGCAAAAACGTGAACTCGTTTTCGCCATCGATGCCTTCTCCCGGCAGGGTGAAGGTCGCCGTCGTCCTTTCCGGGTTCATCACCGGCTTCATCGTTTTGATCCGTCGAAACAGCACCAGCATGTGCGTTTCAAATTCTCCGGTATACTCCTTCGCGACCTCGTCCAGCGTCCTGCGCTCGGTCAATTCCTTCAAATCCTCGGGCTTCAAAAACATCTGCAAAAACTCGACGTAGCGCTTGGTCTCGAGCAGGCCCAGCCCGCGCGTAATCGCCCCGCCCAAAGCATCCTGGCTGCCCCCGCTATCCTGCGCCTCGGGCGTGCCGCCCAGGCCATAAGTGGCAACGAGGCCCGCGTCCGGCCCCAGCGCCGCCGATGAAAGCCCGGCCGATACGCCGAAGACCATGAGAAAACCGAGCGTGGCGCGTAACCGTTTCATGATGCGGAACCGGACTCGCCGGCCTCAGCAAACGGCCACGCCAGCCCTTTCGTTAGTCGGAAATATACCAATCTTTTCCAATCCGGATAGATGAGAACTCTTTTTTTCCGATAATCCCTTTGGCAGCACGCCCAAGGCGGACGACGCCAGCACGCTGCACTTCCGCACGCTCGGGATGCAATTCGGCCGGCGCATTGACTACATCTTCCACGACGCCGCCTTCACCACCGCCCGTAGTCGGATGCTGCCCGGCCACCCGTCCGACCATGACGCCATGGTGAGCGTGCTCGTCCGGAAAAAGCGGTGAGACGCTTTGCCTTCCGCCGCGCGTGCGAGAGATCTTCGGCGCATACACTTCTCATTCCTGTCGCCGTCGTCACCGCGCGAAGCGCCAAACTTTCTTCGCGTCCGACTATATGCCTGCACTCGGTGTTAATTTCCATCCCCGTTATAGGTTTCACGCAGCCATCCCTTGCCGCCGGGAAGCAAGCCCAGTAGCATCGGAAAGTTCTCGGTTTTCGCTCTATGGCGCGTGAAATTTGGTTCGTCAGGGTGTTCCGGCGCAGGCCGCGCGGCGCGATTTTTTGGAAGGCGATCCTCATCGTCGTCCTGCCCTTCGTCGTCGCGTGCAGTTCCGTCAATGACTCACGCCCCCGTCCCGTTGTCACTGTACCGGGATCGGAACTCCGCATCGGCAGCTACAATGTCCTCGCGGGCACCCGCGACCCCAAGGGCACCGCGGCGGTCATCCGCAAAATGGGCGCGGATCTCGTGGCCCTCCAAGAAGTCGCCCCGGAAGGCGCAAAACTGCTCGACGTCGAACTCCAGCGCGATTTTCGCCACCGCTATTTTTCCAACGGCCACGGCATCCTCTCGCGGTTCCCAATTCGCAACCCGCGCTTCGAGCGCTCCGAGCGCGGGATCAATGGCTTCCTCTTTGCCGAAATCGACGAGCCGCGCGGCCGGGTGCAAATCGCGAGTCTCCATCTCGACCCGCTGCGCTTGTGGACCACGAAAGACCGGCTGGCCCTGCCCTTGCAGCTCCTCTGGAAGCAGGCCGGCATTCACCGCGGTGAACTCGCTCAAATCGAGCGCAACCTCCGCCCCGGCCCGCCCACGATTTTGATGGGCGATTTCAATAGCGCGGACGACACCATCCCCAAGGCACTCCGCCAGCGCGGCTTTACGGATAGCTTCGCCGCCGTCACGCCCGAAGCGGACGACACCAGCACGCTGCACTTCCGCACGCTCGGGATGCAATTCGGCCGGCGCATCGACTACATCTTCCACGATGCCGCCTTCACGACCGTTCGCAGCCGCGTGCTGCCCGGCCACCCGTCCGACCACGACGCCGTCGTGAGCGTGCTCGCCTGGAAAAAGCGGTGAGACGCTTTGCCTTTCACCGCGGCGTGCGCGAGATCTTCCGCGCATGAAAACCAAGCAAGCCCAGCCGCCCTTCGTCAATTTCTCCGTGGCACGAGAATATCTCGGCCGCAACGGCCTTTGGAATCCGCGCGACGGCAATCCGCCCTTGAAAGCCGCCTTCCAGATCAACGTCTTCGGCGCGCGCGAGCACTACCTGCAGCTCGCCGAGTTCTTTCGCGAATTTGCCGAGCGCGACACTTCAACTGACGGCGACTATCACGACCATTTCGAAGGCATCTCGAGCAACAATGGCCTCGTCCGCCTCCACGTAATTCTCCGCAAAGACGATGTCGGCGACAGCAGTTGGAAAGACCAGTTTCCAAAGCGAAAGAAAACCTCTCGCCGGACAAAAAACAAAAAAGCCGAATAAGACGATTTATACGGTCACGAACGGCGAACCAAACAATCTGGACTGCGCGCGGCTTGCCGCCGCTCTTCGCTGTTCTCAGAAATTAGCCGCTTCCGACTGTATAAATTGTGCAACCCTAGTAGCGGAGATGAACCTCCAAAAATCGGAGTCAACTCCTGGCGAACAAGCAGTTCCAAATTACTTCGAACCCGACTTGCGGGTGATGCGCCTTGGAGCGCCATAGCGCTGCCTTTTTTAGTGCATTTTAGTTCTTTTAGCTGACAAACCTTTGCCGGCTTCAGGTGCAAGCCGCTCCGCCTCAGAAGTGCCTTTTTTTTGTGTTTTTCGTGTTTTTGGTGATCTACCTCGATTGCACTTTCAGGCGCACGAAGTAGGCCGCCCCGGTCGGGGTGACGCGCCAGGTCTCGGTGGCGATGCCGCCGCTGGTGGTCACGGAGAGCAGCGTGGCGGTGGCTGGGGCAAAGCCCTGTGCGTTCACCGTTGCCGAGCCTTCCAGCGCGTAGAGCACGTCGTCGGCGTTGGCGGTACGCTTGAAGGTGAAGAGCAAGGTTGCGCCATCCGCGACCAGGCTGGAGGGCACTGGGTTGGGCAGCGTGTCGCTCGTGCCGAGGGCATACTCGAGGAATTTGTTCAGCCCGTCGCGATCGCCGTCGTCGGTCGCCACGCCGGTGAAGCTCGTGTTGTCTGTGCCGTTCGGATTGCCGCCGAGGGTGGTGCTGAGACGCCAATTCGAGGCGAGGCTGCGGTCCAGGGCGGACTGCGGCGAGATCGAGACGAGGCTGTAGCCGCCGCCATCCGCGGCGACCGGCCAGGGGTTGCCGTCTTTGTAGTTGAACGATTGGATGATCGCGCCAGCCGTGACTTCCTCGAGGGTGATGGTCTCGCCCGCGTTGTTCAGCGAATCGTTCGGCCCATAAACGCCCGCGACTCGCGGCGCCGCGCCGTAGCGCGCACGGAAGGCGGCCAGATGGCGCACGACCATAATGTGCTCGCCCCCGGCGAGAATCGTATTCGCCGGGAAGGTGAAATCGATGCCTTCGACAAACTTGCAGCCGCTGATGTCGAGCGGCTGCGCGCCGAGGTTTCGCAACTCGATGAATTCGAAGTCTTCCTCACTCAAACTCGCGCTCGTCTCCGCGCCGACCGGAGCGGCGGGGTGATACATCAGTTCCGTGATGCGCAGGAAATCTTTCGGCCGCGGCTGCGTGCTCGTGCTGGTGATGATGATGCTGTCCGTCGCGACCGACGCACCCTGATAATCCAGGGCCTCGATGGTGAGCGGATTGGCGCCGTTGTTCAGCGCGACGGTGAGCTGCCAATTGAGGTTGCCCGAGCCGTCGTCGACCCAGCTCGCCGGGAGCATTTCCCCGGTGTCCGTGCGGCGGAATTCGCGCACATTGATCCAGCCGGTGCCAGTCAGCGTCGTGGTCGGACTGCCGACCGTGAAATCCGCGCCGCCATTGGTGGTGATTTCGAAAGGCACTTGGGCCGGCAGTGCGTTGAGCACCGCATTTCGACGACTCGCGATCGTGGACGCCCGCACCGCCATCGATTGGCCGACAACCGTGCCATAGTGGGTGAGCCACGGCGTCATATAGCCCGGCTCGAAAACCGTATTGCACAGATCGTGCATGTGACCGAGGTAAAGGCGCTTCGCCACGGGATTGCTGTCGATCAGCGCCCGCAGCCGCCCATCGCAGGTGTAGAGCCCGCTCGGACCGGCAAAGACAAAGTCCATGTCCCAAGGCAACACCTGGATGCCGGTGCCATCGCGCGGCACCCAAAAGCGGACGTTGTGCTTCAGGCCGGCCGTAAAGTAGCAATCGGCAATCCCGGACAACGAATACAGGGCGGTGCAGCGCATCCATTCGTCGAGGTCCATCTTCGCGGTGAGCGCCGGGTGATCCTGCGGGTTTGCCGCGAAGAGCTGGGTGAAGCTCATCAGCCCCGAAAAATCATCGTAGCCCCGGCCCGCGCGCGGCTCGAATTGGCCGCGGTATTGCTCCTTGTCGGCGCCCCAGTAAGTGAAGTCGGCGCCCACGTGGCCGGCGAGGGGCACTGGCCGCTTCAGGCTCTCCACGTCGGACGGAACAATCGTCGTCGAGGGGTCGTAGGTAATGTCGAGATTGAAGACCGTCCCGTCCTCATTGTACTGCGACTCGACGAACGTCCCCTCGTAGCCCGCCATTTGCAGAATCGCCGTGCCCGTGTGCTGCGAGGCCGGCGCGACAAAATAGACCAGGTCGTCATAGGAGCAGGGGATACCCGCACGATTGAACATGTGCTTGATGTAAATCTCGTCCTGTCCGCGCGTGACCGGAGCGCGCCCACTTCGGTCGAGGTTCACGCTGTCATGGACGCCGCGGAAGAGGTGGTCGCGCTTGAAGCCGACGTCGTAGCCCACGTAAGGGTCGCCGTCGCGAATTCGCCCGGCAGCCGTGCCCTGCAGCCGCACCCCGATGTCGTAAAAGACTTCGTCGCGCTGGTAAACGACCGTGCCGCCAACGCGGGCGTCGCTGATCCGGTTCAGTTCGGCGAGGAGGAAGGTCGAGTCGGCCGGGAGCATGATCACGCGGAACTCGTGCGCGGGCAGCGTCGTGCCATCGCCGTTGTTGATCACGTAGAGGGCGCGCGAAGCCGGGCCGGTCGCCGGCAGCATGCTCGTCGCGCCGGGGGTATCCGCGGCTTCCACGTAAAATTGCACGATCGATCCTGGGTCGAAGCCCGGGATCTCCGCGGTGTAAAGGTCCTCACTGGCAGTCATCGGGATCGTGGCGAACGACGCGCTGCCGTCGACGGCGTAGCGCAGGTTCACCGCGCCCATGCCGTCCACGTCCTGCGCCCGCACCGTGACTTTGACCGGGACCCCCGCGTCCGGGATCGCCGGGCTGTGCGCGAGGCTCGACAGGCTGGGGCCGAGGTTCGTGACCTTTTGCGTATTCACGCGGCCCGGGGTGCCCAGACGTGAGGGCATGTTCAGCGCCGTGGTCCGTGCGAGGCGGGAATAGTAGCTCCGCGAGTTGAGCAGATTCGAGCCGCTCAGCCAGCGGGCGCGGAAGCTCACGGTGTAGCTCTGCCCTTCCACCAGCGCGGTGTTTCCGACGTAGGTGGACTCGATGTGATTGTGGTTGGAGGCAAACGGCCCGCTCGCCCGGATGTGCAAAACGTGGTTGCCGGGGTTGCCGGGCTCGGACTCGATCGCGCTCTGGCCGTGGTTGCCGAGCAGCCGCCATTTATTGGTCAGCGTTTCGAAATCGCCGCCCTGGATGAGTTGCTGCCCGCTGCTCACGCGGATCACGCTCACGTCGTCCACCAGGCATTCGCCGCCATCGAGCATGCCGAGCCGAAACTCGTTCCACTGCGTGTTCCCGAACGACTGCGTGGAGTTCATCGTGTAGCTGACCGTCTGCCAGTCCGTGGCGACGAGCGGCGTGCTCGTGCCCCAGGACGCGCCATTGCCGACGTTCGCCCGCGGGTCGCGCAGCTCCAGCGAGGCGCCGCCGCCGTCGGGCGTTTCGGGCCACGCGCCGCCGGTGAGGTAGCTCACCTCGCTGGCGGGATTGCCGATTGCGTCGAGCAAAACCACGCGCTCGCCGTCATTCGAGAGCGAGCCGGAAAAATTGCCGCGAATCCGCGCCGCCTGCTCGGGCCATTTCGTTGTCAGCGCCGCGGCGTCTTTCGCGATCACGAGGTACTCGCCGGCGGCCAGTGTGACGCCCGCCGGGAACGTGTATTCGATGCCGTCATCCAGCTTCCATCCGCCAAGGTCCACCGACGTCGCGCCCTTGTTGTAAAGCTCCACCCACTCCTCCGGGTCGTCCGTTGGCGGCGGCCCAATTTGCCGCGGGCCGTGATACATGATCTCGTTGATCACGATGCTGGTGTTCAGGCTGAAAGTGTTCGCCCCGCCAAACGTCGCGGCCGTCGGCGCGAGGAATCTTGCGCCCTGCCGCGCCCGCACCGTCGTCCGCACGGAGGCCGCGTCGAGCAGCGTCCCGCGCCCCGGAGTATAGACGAAGACCCGCGCGTCGAGCGGCGGCCGGAAGCCGAGTTGGGTTTGGTCCAGCACCAGGACGGCGCCCGCCGCGAGATTTTGCGCCGGCAGCACATAGCCGCCCGTGGCGTTGCTCGCCGCGACCACCATCCCGCCCAGCGCGATCGGCGTGCTGCCGCTGTTGCGCAATTCCAATTTCCAGACCGCATCCGTGCTGCCACCGATTTCATTGATCTCCAGGGTGGACGTTCCGGGGGGCGGCAGAATCGAGCGCGAGACCACTTGCGCACCGAAAACCACGTCATTCTGCGGCGCACCGGTGACTTCGATTTCGTCGATGCAAATCTGCGGGTCGCTCACTTTAATCCGCAGGCCCGTCGCGATGATCGGCGCTCCGCCGGCGTCGACCGCATACACGTGCCGCCGCGACGCCGTGAACGTCGCGTCGCTTCCCGAAATCTGCACGGTCCCGATCGTCTTCCAACCGGTGGTGGCGTTATCGGTTTCCGCCGTCCCCGTTCCGGGCGAGGCGACGGTGGTGTATTGGAGGGTGTAGGTCCCCAGGCTGCGGTCGGTGAATTGCGCGAGGTTGTCCCGGCCCCAGGCAATCCGCGACATGGGCTTCGGCCCGGGGAAGGCCACGCCAATGTATTGATTGGGCGTCGTGTTCGAAATCCAGGAATTCGAGTTGCCGTAGATGCCGTCGATCACGTCGGGGATCCGGTGGATGACCACCCCTGGCGACGGGACGTGATTCAACTGGCTGCTGCCAAACGCAACCGAGCCATTGCTCGCGAGCGCGAAATTGTCCGGCACGGGCGTATTGGTGCCGTTGGGGCCGACCCGCGTAATCGAAAAACCGGGATTGCCCGTGGTCGAAACCGGGCCGCCGCTGCCGAGGAACTCCGCGGGCGTCGAATACAGTTCCAATTCATCGACACAGGTCCCTGCCGCCGAGGTAATGATCCGGATGCCCGTGGCGTCGACCGCGTCGAAATTATACTGGTGCCGGAGCGCCGTCGAAAAGGCGCCGCCGACGGTCACGTAGTTGGCCGTCCCGAGCGTGGTCCACGCAGCGTCGGGGGTCAATTCGTTGGGATTCGGGGTGGTGGTATACTGGATGGTGTACAACCCAATCGACCGATCGCCGAAACCGCCCGTCTGGTCGCGGCTCCAGGCGATGCTGCGCAGCGTCTTCGGGGTTGCACCCAGGTTCACCCCGCAAAACGAATTCGCGGTATTCGCGATCCACGAGAATGAATTGCCGTGAATCCCGTCGTTGAGATGCGGAATCGTGTGCTGGGTATAGCCGGGCAGGCAGTCCTTCGCAAACGCCACCGAACCGGTGGAAACCACCGCGAGGTCGGTCGCCGTCTTCACCGCGCCGCCCAATTGCGCGAGCACCAGCCCGCCGCCGTTCAGTTGCACCGAGCCACCGGAACTCGGCGGCCCGGGCGGCTGCGGCGGCGGTTCCACGTAGCGATGCACCTCCGCGCTGAGCACGTTCGCGCCCGCGTGTAAGTTGGTCGCCTGCACGGGCAGCTCGATCACCGTCGCGGTGTCCACTTCTTCCGTTGCGGTGGTGGTGTTGGTCACCGGGCCGCTCGAGAGCCGCGAGCGCGCGATTTCCGCGCCGTTCAAATAGATCACCGCTCCGTCATCGACGAGCAGCTTCAGTTGCAGTTCCGTCTCCGCGGGATTCCCGTTGAAATTGAACGTCCGCTGAAAATAATGCGTCACCACGCCGCTCGCCGGCTCCGCGAGCGCGGTCCCCACGGGCAGGGGCAGTTCGCCCGCGCCAAACGCCAGCACGCCCGGCCCCGAGAGCCAGTTGCCGCTTCCGGCAGTGTAGGTGGTCTGCGCCCAGCTCGCGCCCAGGTCGGCGCCGGTCTGGTTGTAGAGCCAGGGCGCGTTGTAATCCGAAAGGGTGACCGCCGGGCCGAGCGTCGGGCCGGTCGCAAAGTTCTGTTCTGTGGGCGTGCCGCCCACTTGGGAGCTGTAGGTCCAGTTTCCAGCCTTCCCGCTTGCCAGCCGGCTCGACCGCTTGGCCAGCGACACCCCGCCGCCATCCGCCGCGGGCGGAAACTCCCCGCTGTCGCGGTAGCTGAATTCGTCCATCACCCGGCCAATCTTGTTCTTGAGCGTGATCGTCTCGTTCTCGTTGCTCAGCGCGCCGGTCCACGGCCCGAGCACCCCGGAAATTCCCGACGCTGCCTCCAAGGCCGTGGGATTGGCCGCGATCACGAGATAGCCGCCGGCGGGAATCGTCGTCCCGGTGAGGAACGTGTAATTCACCCCGCCCGTGATTCGCCAGCCTGACAGATCCATGTTCACCGACATCTGGTTGTGGATCTCGATCCACTCGGAGTCCGCGGCCCCGGCGGGATGATACATCACCTCGTTGAAGACCGTCGTGGAATCCACCGCGATCGCCGGCAGGGCGCTGGAAATGAGGGTCAAAAGCGCTGCGCGCCATGGGGATGTCGGTTTCATCATAGGAGAAGTTTGCTGTAGGATTGCGCCCGCTGCGCCACGCCTTCCAGCGTCGGTCCAGCGTGAGCGTCGATTGGGAAAAGGGGCGCCGTTCGCGGACGCGAACGACAGTAGCGCAGATCGCGCATTGTGCAAATTGACGGCCTCAGACGTGGGGCCGACAAGTGCTGCGCCTCCAGCCTCGAGGCGGGACGTACGCCGCCTTCGCAAGCCCTTCCGAAGGCCGCGATTACCGTCGCGCTAGCAGGCTGAAATCCCATGATTAATACGTGGTCGTGTTGCGGACCGAAGGCCGCATGAATGATTCAAGCATGGGGACCACCCGGGTTCGCGGCCTCACCGCGAACCGGGTCGAAAGCGCATTGCAAGTTAGCGAGCCAGTGGCTCAGCCGCCGGTGTCATCTCCGGCGGCGACGGCTCGCCAGGGCCGCGCCACCGATGAGCAGGAACGCCGCGCTCGCCGGCTCCGGCACTGCATACACTTCAATTTCATCAATTGCGCGGCCGGTGCCGATTCCGTTGCCGGGGGCAATGATGCGCACGCCGGTTGCTCCAGCTACCGGGGCAAACGAGAACTCATGTCGCTGATGCGCGGTCGGATCCGCCCCACTGAAATTCCACGCTCCAATGTCCACCCAATCCGTCGTGCTCGCGTCGGGATTTGCCTGGGTCGTGTATTGGATCAGGTAGTTTCCGGAATCCCGATCCGTGAGCGCTCCCGCGGGGAGATTGTCGCGGCCGAAGGCGATCCGGTCGATCGTTTGCGCGCTGGCAAACTTCACGCCCGCAAAGGAGTAATCGCTATTGCCGATCCAAGACTCGGGGTTCCCGTAGAGCCCGTCATTCAGGTTGTTGGTCTGGTGTGCCTGAAAGCTTCCGTTCCCGAGCAAATCCTTGTTAAACGCCAGCGCGCCATTGGCATCCAGGGCGATATTCCCCGCGCGCATCGTGCCGCCCGTGGCCTGAAGCGTCAGCTTCACCGGCGCGAATGCGCCTACTTCCAACTCGTCGATGCAGGTCCCGTTATTGGACGTGACCAGCCGAATGCCGGTCGCATTCACTTGCGGGAAGCTCCAGAGCGCCCGCTTGACCATGTTGATTTCGTAGCTCGCCGTGCCGATCGTCGTCCAGCTCGCGTCCGGCGTCAGCTCGTTCGGATTGGCGACTGTCGTGTACTGCAGCGTGTAGTTGCCCGCGCTGCGGTCGAAAAAGCCGGTCACCGGCAGGTTGTCGCGGCCCCAGGCAATCTGGCCAATCGACCGGAGGGTCGTGCCGAACGAGAGCCCCGCGAAGGAGTTCGCGGAGTTCGCGATCCACGAGTCCGCGTTGCCGTAGACGCCGTTGTTCAAGTTTGGAATGCTATGTGTGCCGGCGGCCAGCGAGTCTTTCGCAAAGGGCGTCGTTCCCGGCAACGTCCCGTAGTTTCCCGGAATCGGCCCTCCACCGACTCCATTGAGGCTGAGTTGGGCGTGTGCCGAGCCAGCCGCGAGCAGAACGCTGGCGCAGGACAGCATGAGGATGCGTGGGTGTTTCATGGGGTGTGGTTCGTAGGAGTTTAAAGAACTAGGGCAGACGGGATTGAATTGTCGGAGGCTTTACGGAGGGTTGATGGCCGCAACTTAGAACTTTTTCCCCGGAAGTCCATCCCCCGAACGGGGGAGCGTTGCTCGCGCTGGCCAAATCCCGGCCCGAAGAACATAGTGCCGCATCGTGTTCCGCGCCCTGCCACGCTTCGCCGCACTGCTTCTCGCGTTTGCCGCGCCCGGCGCACTTCCGCCCTCGGCTGGCGCGCAGGACGCCGCCGCGCCAAAGCTGCCCACCCGGCCGCCCGTCAACCACCGCCGCAACGTCGAGGAGTTCCCCACCGTCGAGGCCCGTTTCATCCGTTTTACCTTCCAGAAGACCAACGGCGGCCAGCCTTGCATCGACGAACTCGAAATCTATGGCCCTGGCGCGCCCGCCCGCAATCTCGCCCTCGCCGAGAATGGCGCCCGCGCGAGCGCGTCCGGCTCGCTGGACGAATACCGCATCCACGCGCTCCGGCACATCAATGACGGCATTTACGGCAATGCGCATAGCTGGATTTGCAACACCATCCGCGACGGCTGGGTGGAAATCGAGCTGCCCGCGCCCACGCCCATCAATCGCATCATCTGGAGCCGCGATCGCGAGGGCAAATACCAGGACCGCATGGCCACGGATTACCGCGTGGAGGCGGCCCCAGGCCCGGAGCGCCAGTGGCAGCTCGTGGCCTCCTCGGCCGACCGCGCCCCGCTTTCCGGCATGCCGAGCGTGAGCGCCGCCCTCCGGAGCAACGCCAGCCGGTTCGTCCCTTCCGCCGGCGAAATCTCCGGCCCCACCCGGCCCGCCGCCCGCGAATACGTGCTCCAGACCTGGCAGACCGCGCAGGGGCTCCCGGCCAACGCCGTGTCCGCCCTCGTCCAGGCCCGCGACGGCTGGCTTTGGATTGGCACCGCCAATGGCCTCGCCCGCTTCGACGGCGCGCGCTTCACCACGTTTGGCGAAAGCCACGGCCTGCCCAGCCTGCGGATTACCTGTTTGCTCGAGGATGCGCAGGGCGTCCTTTGGGTGGGCACCCAGCACGGCGGTCTCGCGCGCTTGGAAAATGGCCGGTTCGTCGCTGTCCCGCTTGGCCAGGCCGGCGGGGAAAATTCCATCTTCTCCCTCGCGCGCGACTCGACCGGCTGCCTCTGGATCGGCGCAGCGTCTGGGCTTTACGAAATGCGCGGCGGGCAGGTCTTGCGGCGCTCCTCCCAACCCGTCCTGCGCGTCGCCGCCGGGCCTTCCCACGAAGGGGTGTGGTTTCTCAACAACACGGTGCTGAATCACTGGACCTCGGGCAAAATGGATCAGCCCGATCCCACGATCGAGCCCGCCCGTTTCAGTTCGCTCGGCACCCTTGCCGTCGATGCCCAGGGCAGCCTCTGGTTCGGCGGTCCCAATGAATATCTCGCCCGTTTCGCCGACGGCAAGGTGACCACCTTTGCCGATGGCCACCCCGCGCTCACTTCGGTGCTCTGGGAAATCCTCCCGACCTCGCGCGGCGACGTCTGGATGGGCACTTCCGCGAGCGGCCTCGCCCGGCTCCGCGGCACGGATGTCCTCTCGATCACCACGGACGACGGCCTGCCGGCGAACAGCGTTCTCGCGATGTGCGAAGACCGCGAGGGCAATCTCTGGGTGGGCACCAACGGCGGCGGGTTGACGCGCGTGCGCGAGCGGCGCATCGCCGCCCTGACCATGGGTGACGGCCTCTCGCAAAACTCGATCATGGCTCTCGCGGAAGACGCCGCCGGCACGATCTGGATCGGGACCAACGGCGGTGGCCTCAATCGCTGGGCCGCGGGCAAAGTCGAGCCGCACAACCCCAACTACCTGCTCGAAAACGAAACCATCCCGGCACTCATTTCGTTTTCCGATCGTTCGCTCTGGATCGGCACCTGGAGCGTGGGCATGGCTCGTTTGCTCGACGGCAAGCTCGGCTTCGTGCGCTACGACCTCATCCCCGGGCGAAACATCACCGCCTTCTCCGGCGACGCCGCCGAGAATCTCTGGATCGGCACCCTCGATGGCGGGCCGTCCTACATCGCCGAAAACGGCCGCGTGACGATTCCCGCCCTCGACCCGCTCACCACCCAGCCGATCACGGCGATCGCGCCCGATCCCTCCGCCGGCCCGGAGGCACTGGGCGCGGCGGCGACCGTGTGGTTTGCGACCGCGGCTCAGGGCGTGTTTCGGTTTCAAGCCGGCAAGCTCTCGCACTTCACGCCGGCGGAGGGGCTCGCCAGCAATTTCGTGCGCACCCTGCGCTTCGACGATTCCGGCACCCTCTGGGCTGGCACGAGCGGCGGGCTTTCCCGCTGGAAAAACGGGCGCTTCGAGAGTTTCACCAATTTGCCGGATACGGTCATCTCGCAGATCCTCGACGACGGCGCGGGCTGCCTCTGGCTCGGCACGAATCGCGGCATCTTTCGCATCCCGTTCGCCTCGCTCGATTCCGTGGGCGCGGGGCGCAGCGCGAGCCTCGACTTGCTGGCGCTCGATATCTCCGACGGCCTCCCGAGCCTCGAATGCACCGGCGGTTACCAGCCCGCGGGACTCCGGACGCGCGATGGCCGCCTGCTTTTTCCCACGACCGCGGGCCTCGCGATCGTGGACCCGAAACGCTTTGCCACGCCGGTCGCGCCGCCCGCCGTGGTCATCGACGAGATCGCCGTCGGATCGATGGCCTACCGCACCGGCGCGCCTGCCATGGACTTTCACGAAAAACCCGGCGGCTCCAAGCTCGGCACGATCTGGCCCGGTCATCCGGCGAAAGGCCCCACGCATCTGCTGCTCGTTCCGGATGCCGGCCCGCTCAAGGTCAGCTTTTCGGCGTTCAGCTTCACCGCACCCCAGCGGTTCCGGCTGCGCTATCGCATGGATGGGCTCGAGAGCGCGTGGAACGAATTCCCGCCCAGTGCCGAGCGCACCGTCACCTACGCGCATTTGCCGATCGGAAAGTATCAATTCCTCGTGGAAGCGAGCCAGGACGGCGGGCCGTGGAGCCATGCGCCGGTCGTTCCGCGCGATGACGGGCCCTGGCCGGGCGTGACCTTCACGGTCACCGTCAGCCGCCCATGGTGGAACTACGTTGCCTTCGCCGGCGGCGCGGTTGCGGCCCTGGTTGTCGTGGCGGCGGTCGCACGCTTCGCTGCCCGCCGCCGGCTCAAGCGCCGCCTCCGCGAGGTCGAGCAAAAGCTCGCGCTCGAGCGCGAACGCACCCGCATCGCCCGCGACATCCACGACCAGCTTGGCGCGAACCTCACCCAAATCGCCCTCCTCAGCGCGCCCCAAGGCGCCTCGCAAAGTGGCTTGGCCGTCCCGGCCATGAGCGCCGCGACCGTCACCGCCCGCGCCGACTCCAACGGCCACCCCGCCGTCCACGACCCCGCCGTCAATCCTCGCCCCCCCATCCCGGGCAGCCCAGCCTTCGAAGCCCGCGATCCGCTGCTCGAGCAAAAAAACCCGGAGCCCGAAACCCGGACCCCCGACCGCGAAACCAGCCAGCGCTTCGCCGCCATCGCCGCCACCGCCAACGACCTCGTCCAAGCCGTCGACGCCATCGTCTGGGCCGTGAATCCCCAGCACGGCACGCTCGAGAGCCTCGCCCGCTACCTCGTCCGTTTCGCCGAGGATTTCCTCGCCCGCACCCCCGTCCGCCTCCGCCTCGCCGTGCCCCCGCAATTGCCGGCCTCCCCGCTCTCCTCCGAAATCCGCCACAACCTCTTCCTCGCCGCGCGCGAAGCCCTCAACAACGCCGTGCGCCACGCCCACGCCACCGAGCTCCACCTCTCCCTCGCCGCCGAAAACCACCACCTCACCGTCACCATCGCCGACAACGGCCGCGGCTTCGATCAAGCCGCCGCCGCCCTCGGCCAGGGCAACGGCCTCGAAAACCTCCACCGCCGCCTCGCCGACTGCGGCGGCGTCTGCACCATCACCAGCAACCCCGCGCCACCAACTACCGGCACCACCATCACCTTCACCCTCCCCCTCCCCCCCGCCACCAAATAACCCCGCTCCCTCACCACACCGTCCCGTAACCATACTCTTACTCATATTCTTACTCTTTGTCCTGTCCTGCTCTTTCCATGAACCGACTCGTCAGTTCGTAAAAAATGCACCAGCTCCTTTTGCGAAATCGGCTCCGAGCGGCGGAGCGCGCGGAGCCACGACACTTCTGTCGTGCTCTTCACCGCGCGAAGCGCCACACTTCGTGCTCCGCACAAACCGATCCGCCTTCCCGCCTCTCCGGTTCATGGTCCCTATACGCGTCCGCTTCGGACATCTCGCCTACCCATGAATCAAAAGCTGCGAAATCGTCTGCCGCTTATCTACCCCGGAGGGGTTCCAAGATGGTAGCCGGGGGTCAGCGAGCTTGCGAGCGCCACCCCCGGTCTACGCCCCGGCGCCCGCGCCCCGGAGGGGGCGCCGGAGTGCGCCGCTCCGTGATTCATGGTTGCCTTTTATCCGCGCCCGCGCGGGTGGTTCTTGCTCCTGCGCTCTCCATGAACCGCCCCCGAAAATCATCCCGTCCTATTCGTCCCATTGGCCCTATTGGTCCTATAGGTCCTCTTAGTCCCATTAGTCCCATTAGTCCCATTGCTCCCATTGAGCCCGTCGACCCGCTATCTGGACTGCGCGCGGCTTGCCGCCGCTCTTCGCCATCCTCAAGCACCACTCGCATCCAACCGTCCCACCCCCCTCAAATCGGGGCAAAATCTCCCGCGGCACACCCATAGCACGCCAGCTCCCATCCTCGGGAAAAAATCCGAAATCCGAACTCCGAAATCCGCAATTCCTCCATGTCCATCCGCGTCGCCATCGTCGAAGACAACGCCGCCCTCCGCCGCCAATTCGCCCAGCTCCTCACCAAGTCCCCCGGCTTCACCTGCACCGACTCCTTCCCCGATGCCGAGTCCGCCCTCGCCGGCCTCCCCGCCAATCCACCCGACGTCGTCCTCATGGACATCCAGCTCCCGCAAATCTCCGGCGTCGAATGCGTCGCCCGCCTGAAAAAAATCCTCCCCGACATCCACGTCGTCATGCTCACCGCCTACGACGACAGCACCCTCATCTTCCAAGCCCTCGAAAACGGCGCCAGCGGCTACCTCCTCAAGCGCACCGCCCCCGCCGATCTGCTCCGCGCCATCGAAGAAGTGCAGCAAGGCGGCGCGCCCATGAGCGGCCACATCGCCCGCCTCGTCGTCCAAAGTTTCCAGCGCCGCGGCCCATCCCCCCGCGCCACCGAAAACCTCACCACCCGCGAGGAAGAAGTCCTCAAGCTCGTCTCCCAAGGCTTCATCAACAAAGAAATCGCCGACCGCCTCCAAATCGGCCTCGAAACCGTCCGCCAGTATCTCAAAAACATCTACGCCAAACTCCACGTCCGCTCCCGGACCGAGGCCGCGATGAAATACTACGGATGAATCAGCGTCTGCCGCTCCCGAACATGCCGCGAGGCTTTGGAGTGCTGCGGCTTGACGCAGCTTTCAGCCGTTCGCATTCCAATAAGATTGATCATCTGCCCGCTCACAATCTCACCACGTTTCGAATTCTCGGAACTCTGCCATCACATTTCCCCGAGTTACATTGGTAGCAAGCAGGCTGGATACTGCTGATGTGATCGGTGCCTCCGCGTGTAAGATGAATTCTACAGTCGGAGACGGCGAACCCGACTATCTGGACTGCGAGCGGCTTGCCGCCGCTCTTCGCTGTCCTCTCTCGATTAGCCGCTTCCGACTGTAGAAATCGTCTAAGCGGAAGAATGTCGCGCATCGCAGGGCGCAAAGAGCGTTCGCCTCGGCGCTCAACGAGCGAGCGTGGGAAGACCCATGGAGGCGCATCCGTCCCGGCGCGCCACGGGCAGGGTGGGCCGCATATTGTTTGGCAGGTTGCTTCCGGCGACAAAACCACTTCCTTCCGCAGTCGCAAGCACGTCATTCCAAGCTTGTCCGCCCCATCCAGCAAACGGCAAATTGCGCCCCGACGTGCCGCCCGCTTGCGCCCGGCATCGCCTCCTACCCAACGAGAGAACCCGTCATGAAACTCTGGAAAAAATGTCTGATCGCCTCCGCCATCTGGATCGCGCTGATGATCGCCGGCGGCATCGTGCATGTGAAAGTCATCCGCGCCGGCCAGCTCGATCACGAGCAGCGCGACGCCATCGGTGCGCGCTACGTCAACAGTGGCGCGATCGGCCTGGTCTTGATTTGGATCATCGCCTACGCCCGCAAGCCCCCCGAGCCCACGCATTCGCACGGCCGCAAGGCGCACAAACGCTGAGCCGCCGCGGCCAACGCGGGCGAAAATCTGGAGCAACGGCCCAGCGACCCTGTCGCGTTCCCAAAAACCTGCATGTCGGACACCGCTCTTGGTGCACTGGCCCGCTGCGCGTCCGAACGTCACCCGTGGCACCTACCCATAAATCGTCTAATCCCGTTCTGCCTTGGCTCCTTTCCGTCACCGGCATTCGCGGTCATAGCTCATGGCGCAAATCCTCCTTTTCTCGCACGACCATCGCTGGCTGTTTCCTCCGTGTCCTCCGTGCCCACCGTGGTTAAAATCGCCCCACCCATCTCAGGTGCAAACCCCCGCATTTTTTTCCAAACTCCCCCCTCCCGCCCATGGACAAATCCAATTCCCTGCGTTTCCTCCCCGCATGTCCACACTCGCATCCCGTATCGCCACTGCCGCGCTCACAAACTCCGAAACATGCCCGTTGCCTTTGGGCCCGGCTCACCCGGCCACCCCGCCCTTGCCTTTTCCTATCGCGGCCTTCCCCGATTTTCTCCGCGCCTATCCCGCTGCTCTCGCCGCCGCCGCCCCTGTCTCTTTGGAGTTCGCCGCCACCACTTGCCTCGGCGTCCTCAGCACCGCCATTGGTGAGTCCTGCTTTTTCCGGGACGGCGAGCGCCTCATCCGCCCCAATCTCTTTCTCCTCGGCGTCGCCCCCGATGACCTCGCCAGCGCCACCGCCCTCCGCCTCGCCTGCGAACCCCTCGTCCGCCACCAATCCCGGCTTGACCCCCTCAATGACCCCTTCGTCTTTCAGCCACAATTTGAGGATACCGATTCCTTTGAAGACGACGATGAAACCCGCTCCACCCGCCGCGGCCGTCGGTCCGAGCGCAAACCTGCCGCGCTTTACTTTCACCAATCCGTCCCGCGCGGCCATCTCTTCGCCACCATCGCCGGCCGCCCCGCGCACTCCCTCGCCCTTCTCAATCCCCACGCCGATTCCGACGCCCAAATTCTCCGCGCCCCAAACAGCGATCATCCCACCTATCTCGCCGCCCACTCCGGCAACGGCCTCTCCTCTCCGGATCGCCAGGGGAGCCAGATCTTGCGCACCTTGATCAACCCCTGTCTTAGCCTCTCCTGGACCATCACCCCTGAATCCTGGAACCAACTCCTCTCCGCCCCAAATCTCCCTAAATCCACACTCCTCCCCCGCTTCCTCTTCGCCTTCCCGTCATCCGAAAGATGCCCGCAAGCATGTGGCATCGCCGTCCCGCCTATGTCCGCCTCCAATCTCGCCGAATCCCTCCCCGTCTCGCCAACCTCCGAGATCCCCGACGCTCTCCCCATCATTCCCGAATCCCTCAAAGACGATTGGTCCCAAACCATCTGCCATCTCCTCCGCCCCGACTTCGAAGAGCGCCGCAATGACTCGCGGCCGTCGAAAGGCTCCGTCGGCTCGCGAGGTCACTTCCCGATGGAATTTCCCGTCACCCCGGAAGCCCGCCGCGTCCTCCGCGCCTACGAAAATGAAGTCCGCCGCGCCCTCAGCGCTTCCACCGATCCGCTCCAGCGCACGTTCCTCGTCCACCACCCTGATACCGCCTGGCGTCTCGCCCTCCTCTTGCACCTGGCCACCATCGCCGGTTGTGAGGGCCACTCCACCGGTGAAGCCGCGCTCACTCCCGAGACCGCCGCGGACGCCATTACCATCACCCGCTGGTTCGCCCACCAGCACGAAAACCTTGTTGCCCACTTCCACCACCTCGCCGACCTCCGCCTCCTGCAAAAAGTCACCCGCGCCCTCGAGCGCGCCGGTGGCTCCATGACTCTCGGCCAGCTTCGCGACCGCCAAAACCTCTCCGACCTCGAAGCCCGCCGCCTCGCCGCCCATTTCCCCCACCTTCTCGTGGTCACCGAGCAGCGCCCGCGCGCCGACGCCGGCCTCCCCTCCCAAGGCGGACGCAAGTCCGAAATCCTGGCCCTCGTCCACTACGACCACCACCACGTTCCCCACGACGAAACCGCCGACCCTGCTCCGAGGCCTTGTCTCGTTCCGCAAGAACCTGCCCTCCCCCCGCCTGGATGCGCCTTCCCCCTCGCCATCGATGCCCCCGAGCCCCGCTCGCAAGCCTCAGTCCAACCTGCCGCTGACGCTCAACCCATGCCTCCATTCCTCGGAAAATCGGATAAATCGGATCACCCTCAAACCCGAAGCGCTATTCGTTGACCTTTCAAGTTTCGCGCTCAAACCGCTCTTTCACGTCCGGCAAAAGCTTCGATGGCACAAACCACTCGACCAGTCCGCAGCTCCCGCAAACCCGAATGCGGAATTTCGCGCCGGAGAACCATCCGAGCGGGAGCAAGTCCGGGCCGTAGCCGCCTTTGGCGTCCACTTCGCGGGCATACCACTCCGCGCTCCCGCATTCACGACAGGTTTTCTTGTTGGTCGGCATAATGATTGGGTGAAAGGATTAGCCGACTCCGGCATTCGCGTCACTGGCGATCGCCTGCCGAAAGTGGACGAGTTCCGCCGCCACGGCGAAGCCCAGCCGGCGATGAAAGTGGATGCTGGCGGCATTGTCGGCCCGGCAATCGGAGGCGAATTCCGTGCAGCCATGCGCGCTGGCCCAACGGCGGACTTCTTCAACGAGGAGGCGCCCGACCCCGCGCCGGCGAAAGCCAGGCTCGACGAAGATCCCTTCGAGGTAGCCCACGGGCTTGGTCGTGCAGCCTTCGGCGCTTGGGCGCAGCGAAGCCTCGACGAACCCGCAGAGCCTGCCCTCGAGGTCCGCCGCCACGAACGTGGCGAGCGCGCCCCCCTCGCTGAAGTACAAATGCAGGTCCGTGATGTGATGCTCCGAGGTGCAATGTGGCCACAGCACGGAGCGCATCGCCATCCAGGCTTCACGGTCCGAGGGTCGCAATTCGCGAATCTGCACGCTCAATCCGAGCCGCCCGGCCGCCCAAAATCAAGCTCGCGCACCGACTACGACAGCCGCCGGCCGGCTGCGCGGCTTGGTGATTTTCGCAAACCAGATGAACCGCAGCAGGGGCTAAGCATCGCGCCAACCACTGTCCCGACGGGCTGCAGAAAAGGATGCGAAGGGCCATGGGGCTGCTGCGACGCCATCCAAGCCTGCACCATGCTCGCCGTGAGATACCCAATCGCTGCCCCGCCGAGCAGCCACAGCCAGGGGCTGTTCGATTTCCTTTTAGCCGCCGTCCAACAAAGCGGGAGAGTCATGAAAGTCACTGCGAAGAGAGGCAGACCATAGTACCACACCAGGTAGAAGAGTGCCCTCGATGAGCGCGCCATTGTCGAAACCATTTCGTCAATGGCGGTATCGACGAAACCCAGGAGAAACGTGGCGAGCACCGACCCTGCAACGAACACGGTGAAGAAATGGAGAATAAACCTCGCCATGGCCCGGAGCTTACGTCGGCGTCAGCGACTTCCAATCTCAAAACAGCGCCCCATCCAGTCGGTCACCTCGCCACGTAGCCCGACAAAAAAACCGGCACTGCCTTACAAGCAGTGCCGGTCTGAATTTTTGCGAATCGATTCGCGCTACGCTCAATGATGGCGCAGGCTGTAGCCGAGAATAAATCCCGCCGCCAGCGCGGTCAGCACCGTCTTCACCGGGTTGTCGCGGACAAACTCGATGCCGTCGTCGCTCAAGGATTGGACGCGCACTCGGGCGCTCTCGTAAAATTCGCCCGCGTGGTCGCGTGCGCTCTCGTAGAATTCACCGGCGCGCTCCCGTGCCGCGCCGAGGATTTTGCCGCCCTGCTCCATGGCCGATTCCGCGGCGCTGCTGATTTTTTCCTTCGCCGTGTTGGCGAAGTCCGTCGCGGTGTCACGAATGTCGGCCGCCGCGGTTTGCGCGGTGCGCTTCACTTCATTGCCCTTGTCTTGCAGAGAGTCTTCGTTGGTCATGTTTGATTTGTTGTTGGTGGGTTGCGTTCAGGTTTTGGCGGCGCCGTTGGAGCCGCTCTGGCAAGTGTATCGACCAACGCCCGGCGCTTGGGCGTATGACATTTTATTCCGCGCAACGGGCGCATCCATGCGACCGGCGGAAGGCGATGCATTGGGTGTTACACCAATCAACTTATGCAAACTAATCATACCTTGGAGAAAGTCCGGCATGCCGCCTCGGAAGCCTGCACCACTGCGGTTGGAGCAAGCCGCGACGCCATGCAAAAGAGTGTCCAATTCGTCCGCCGGAACCCCGTCGGCACGATCGCCGGAGCGGTCGCCGTGGGCTTTATGGTCGCGTGGGCGCTGCATCGCCGGCCGAGCTGGACCGAAAGCCATATTTGGGAGCCCGGCCGCCGCGTCGGGGGCTGGTTCCGCACCGCCGCCGACCACGCCGCGGACGCCTATCACGAAGGCCGCGCGCGCGTCGTCGATCAAGCCGAAGCCGCGCTCGACGCCGGCACCAAAGTCGTCCGCAAATTCCGTTTCTGGTAAATCTTATGCCCACTGAAATTCGTTCCGTTCCATCCATCACTCGCTCGTCTGCCAACGGCGTCGATTCCATGCGCGGCCTTTTGGAAAAGCACGTGCGCGAGCACCCGCTGAAAGCCGCCGCGCAAGCCGCCGCCGTCGGCTACGCCCTTCGCTTGCTGCCCCTGCGGTCCCTCTTCTTTGTCGGTGCCCGCCTCGCCGGCCCCGTCATGTGCCTCATGGGCCTCTGGAAAGCCTGCGACCGCCTCGAAGCCGCCCCAAGAAAGTAGCCGAGATTTCCAATCCCGCGCGGGGAGAGAAAAGTAGGCGAGATTTCCAATCTCGCGCGGGAGAGTATTTAGGGGAGGGGATTCTGTTGTGCGTGACCGAGCAAAAGGATTTCGCGCGCCCGATGCTGGGGGCCTGGAGTTAGGTAATCCAGAGCTCGGGAAATGCGGTGGACTGCACACAATGCGGTCGCCGCAAAATCGCGCCGCACCGCAAAACCGCTTGGTGTCCTGCTAGGCAACTCTGCCGAGTGTCTTGCATGGAAGGCGCACCTGTCCCTTCTGCCCCGCGATTTTTTCGTCTCCTAAAACCTACACTTCGCCAAGGGCCGTGTGGACCGCAAATAGTTGCTCCCGCCCCCATCTAAACCTCCATCCCTCCGCGACCCTCTCCAATCCCCTCCGCGCCCTCTGCGTTTCAAATAGCCACCCCTTCTCGCACCCCGCCCCGCAGCACGCTTGCGCAAATCCGAAATCCGAAATCCGAAATCCGAAATTCCCCCCAAACCTCATCCATTTTGGGTAGTGTCCTCCCCTCCTCAAAATGCTATCTCCTCCCCCTCGATGAAATCCTGGCTCGCCTTCTCGCTCCTCCTCCTCGCCCCCTTCCTGCGCGCCGACGACACCGGCCGCCTCGAAGTCCTCTTCCTCGGCGACGCCGGCCATCACACCCCCGACAAACGCTTCTTCCAGGCCCTCCCCGCGCTCGGCCCCCGCGGCATCAATCTCACCTACACCGAGCAACTCTCCGACCTCGAGCCCGCCAAGCTCGCCCTCTACGACGTCGTCGCCATCTACGCCAACTGGCCCAAGCTTCCCCCCGCCCAGGAAAAAGCCCTCCTCGATTTCGTCAAATCCGGCAAAGGCTTCGTCCCCATCCACTGCGCCAGCGCCTGCTTCGGAAACTCCCCCGAATACATCCGCCTCGTCGGCGGCCGCTTCAAATCCCACGGCGTCGGCACCTTCAAAGTCGCTCTCGACCAGCCCGAGCACCCCATCATGAAAGGCCTCGCCGGCTTCGAGACCTGGGACGAAACCTACGTCCACGACCAGCTCAACCCCGATAAAACCATCCTCCAAAACCGCGATGGCGAACCCTGGACCTGGGTCCGCAACGAAGGCCAGGGCCGCGTCTTCTACACCGCTTACGGCCACGACCAGCGCACCTGGAGCAACCCCGGCTTCCACGACCTCCTCTACCGCGGCATCGTTTGGGCCGCCGGCGACGCCGCCGCCGCCCGCCTCAAAGCCTGGACCCCCGCCCCCTTCGCCTACGACCCCTCCAAGCAAGTCCCCAACTACGAAAACCGCAAGCCCGCCCCGCAATACCAGCTCCCTCTCACCCCCGACGAATCCCGCAAGCACATCCAAATCCCCGCCGGCATGGACCTCAAGCTCGCCGCCAGCGAGCTCAGCCCCGTCAAGCTCGTCAACGTCGTCGAATTCCAGTGGGACGAACTCGGCCGCCTCTGGGTCGTCGAAAGCGTCGACTACCCCAACGACTTCAAGCCCGGCGGCCCCGGCAACGACCGCATCCGCATCCTCGAAGACCCCGACACCAACGGCGTTTTCCAAAAAGCCACCGTCTTCGCCGATGAGCTCAGCGTCCCCACCTCCCTCTGCTTCGCCAATGGCGGCGTCATCGTCCAGCAAGCTCCCCACACCCTCTTCTTCCGCGACACCAATGGCGACGGCATCGCCGACGAAAAGAAAATCCTCTTCTCCGGCTGGGGCACCTTCGATACCCACGCCGGCCCCTCCTCCCTCCGCCTCGGCCTCGACGGCTGGGTCTACGGCTCCGTTGGCTACTGCGGCTTCAAGGGCACCGTCGGCGGCGAAGCTCTCTCCTCCAGCCAGGGCTTCTACCGCTTTAAGCCCGATGGCTCCAAACTCGAGTTCCTTTCCCGCACCTCCAACAACACCTGGGGCTTCACCTTCAACGAAGACGGCGACATCTTCGGCTCCACCGCCAATAACCAGCCCTCCGTTTACCAGCCCATCGCCAAGCGCTACTTCGACATGGTCGACGGCCTCGAGCAGCCGCAAAACCCCGGCATCATGGCCAATCTCCGCGTCCCCAAAATGATGGAGCGCATCCGCCAGGTCGACGTCTTCGATGGCTTCACCGCCGAAGCCTGCCACAATATCTACACCGCCCGCGCCTTCCCCAAAGACTTTTGGAACCGCGCCGCCTTCCTCTGCGAGCCCACCGTCCACATCCTCTACAAAGGACTTTCCAGCACAGTGGGATCCGAAGCTTGGAATTCACGTGACTTGAAGTCGCGGC
>JADMIO011437896.1_pt1 | contig 32530 bp, 4 predicted proteins | sample 8958161 | NCBI WGS metagenome assembly JADMIO01 (sample SAMN16585339, study PRJNA669376) | soil metagenome | isolation source: Crop rotation soil | place: USA: Cullars Rotation, Alabama | collected 2011
ACCATTTGCAGAGAATGTCTGACCTGTTGCAACGGTCAGACCACCATTTGCTGTAATAAGACCTGTTGATGTAAGCGCATTATTGACTGTTGTTGTGCCCGCAGTGTCTCCCAAAGAAAGAGTTGTCGCATCTCCACCAATTGAGAGGTTTGTAACGGTTGAGTTAAAGATAGTCGCTGTATTGATTGTTGAAGTAATATCTGCGCTTCCGCTATCATTTACCGCTAGATCCCCACCAATGGTTACGTCGTCAGACAATGTTGAAATTCCATCAATGGTCAATGTTCCATTTGCTTGAATGTTTCCAGTATTTGAAACTGACACTCCGGTTGAACTATATCCACCACCGACATTCAGAACATCAAATCCAGCTGTTGCAAGGTTTGCGGTAAATGAGGTGGCATTCGCAAAGTTGACGGTTTGATTGTTAATGGTAGCGGTACCGGTGTTTGCTCCAAGGGAAAGAGTCGTTGCCGCTCCTCCAATAGCAAGCGTTGTTGCGTTGGCATTAAACAATGTGGCAGATGTTTGCGTTGTTGCGAGTACTCCTGAGTTCGCATTAATATCCCCTGTTGCTGTTATCGTTCCATCAGTTGAAAGGTTACCATTTGATCCGGTTAGCGCGAAGTGGGTTGCTGTAATATCATTTGCACCCAATGAAAGCGCGTTTACGATTTCAGGATCTGAAAGATCAACTCCATTTGTGATTCCTCCTCCTGCTGACTGAACTCTGATTCCTGCATTGATTGCTTCATTTGTATCTAAATTCTCAACCAGAACAACTTGAGAAGCAGGATTTGCATTTGAACCATTGGCCAAAGCAAACTGACTGAATCCTCGAGTTCCAGCAGCAGAGGTTGCGGAGAAATTAGAGTCATTCAACGTGAATGCAATATCCCGACCTGCTGATGTTTGGATCGTGTTTCCCCCATTGTATGCTGACTGGAGAGTGATGGTATTTGCAGAACATTTCGTGACATTATTCGAAGCATCAAGACAAAGCGCTGTCCCGGCAACACCAGGAGTCGTCAGACCATTAAGTCTTAAGAAGGAGTCAGCGTCCGTATTTACAACGACGCTATTCGTGTTATCAGGTGAGAATGTCGCAGCACCAGACGCGTTGAAGATTCTATCCTGTGTAATAAGCACATCATTATTAAATGTTGACGTCCCCAAAACGCTTAGATTGTTATTGATCGTCGTTGTGCCGGTTGTTGCACCAAATGAAAGCGTTGTCGCAGCGCCACCAACTGAAAGGTTGGTCGCACCTGTATTAAATAATGCTGCGGTCGCGGATGTTGTAGTAAGGTTTCCACCGTTGACTGCAATATTTCCAGCGGTTGTAACGTCCCCGGTCAATGTTGAAATCCCATCAACTGTTAATGTTCCGTTTGCCTGGATGTTTCCTCCATTTGAAATGGTAACGCCAGTTGAACCATATCCGCCGCCAACTCTCAGAACATCAAATTCGGCAGTTGCAAGGTTTGCCGTAAATGAGGTGGCATTTGCTAAGTTAACCGTTTGATTGTTAATGGTGGCGGTTCCGGTATTTGCTCCAAGGGTTAGAGTCGCCGCGGCTCCGCCGATATTAAGAGTTGTTGCCCCAGTATTAAAGAGTGTTGCTGAAGTGTTAGTAGTAAGAAGATCTCCTCCTTCAACAGTTACATCCCCATTCGTTGTGATGTCCCCGGTCGCGCCGTTAATTCCAAAGTTAAATGCAGTTACATCATTTGCTCCCAGTGATAGGGCATTGACAATCTCTGGATCTGAAAGATCAATTCCATTTGTGATTCCTCCTCCAGCTGACTGGACACGAATTCCTGCATTGATTGCCTCATTTGTGTCAAGATTTTCAACCAGAACAATTTGACTTGCTGGATTTGCATTTGATCCATTGGCCAAAGCAAACTGGCTAAATGACTTTGTTCCCGCAGCGGATGTTGCGGAGAAATTTGAACTATTAAGTGTAAAGGCTATATCTCGACCTGCGCTTGTTTGAATGGTATTGCCACCGTTATAGGCAGACTGAAGGGTTGTCGTGTTTGAAGAACATTTCGTGACATTATTTGAAGCATCAAGACAAAGCGCTGTCCCGGCAACACCAGGAGTCGTCAATCCGTTAAGTGTTAAGAATGAGTCCGCATCAGTATTAACAATAACGCTATTCGTGTTGTCTGGTGAGAATATTGCAGAACCTGATGCATTGAAGAAACGGTCTGTGGAGATTGTTACATCTCCATTGAATGTGGATCTTCCATTAAAGATTCCATTTCCAGTAACGGTCAAACCATTATTAATAGTTGTTGTCCCTGTTGATGCTCCAAGCGTCAGAGTCGTTGCTGCACCACCAATAGAAAGATTAGTTGTGTTTGCATTAAAGATCGTTGCTGTGCCTGCTGTGGTTGTAATGTCTCCGCCATTGACAGCCAAGTCTCCTGCGGTTGTAACGTCCCCGGTAAGAGTTGAAATTCCATCAATGGTCAAATTTCCATTCGCCTGAATATTTCCGCCATTTGAAACGGTAACGCCGGTTGAACCATATCCTCCGCCTACTGTAAGGGTATCGAATAATCCGTTCGCTAAAGATGCATCAAGTGTTGTTGCTTGAGGGAAGTTTATCGTTGTACCTTGGATATTTCCTGTAGCACCCGTCCCGCCCAGCGTAAAGGTGGTTGTCGCGCCTCCAATATTTAAGGTTGTTGCACCAGAATTAAACACTGTTGCATTGGAAGCAGTAGTCGTCACATCTCCGCCGTTGACGGCAATGTCACCAGCTGTCGTAATGTCTGATCCAGCATTAATTCCACCAGCAACGAATACATTTCCTGCAGCCGACACGGTGAACTTCGTAACGCCGCCTGCCGACGCGGTCAGGATATCTTGATTTTCAATCTGGTTAAATATAGCAAGTGCCTTACCAGTCGCACCCAATGTCAAAGGATGCGTTACGTCAAGCGCCGAAATTGGGGAAGCGGTGCCAATTCCAACTTTTGCGTTTGGTAGGGTAACGGTTGTATTTCTGATTGATGCGGTTCCGCTCGTCGCGCCCAAAGTAAGAGTCGTTGCCGCGCCTCCCACATTCAACGTTGTAGCTCCACTATTAAAGACGTTACCTGTAGTATTCGTCGTTGAGATTGTTCCCCCGTTAACAGCAACGTTTCCCCCAAATGTTGCAAGTCCTGTACCCAAGAATGAGTACGTTGGATTCGTAACCCCATTTCCAAACGCGACGTTTTCAGAACCATCTAGCGTTGAAACATTGATGTAATTGTCAGAGCCTTGTTGTATATCAAGAGCGTCTGCCGTGTTATCACGAAGATTAACACTTAAGTTATTGTTAAGCGTCGTTGTGCCCCCTCCATTGCCGATCGCAACAGTTGTCGCCGCGCCAGCAATATTAACGGTGGTAGCATTCGTGTTGAAAAGATTTCCGGATGCTGCGGTTGTCGTAATATTTCCTCCATTAACTGCAAGATTTGCTTCTGCCGTAACATTGCCGGTTAATGTTGAGAGTCCGTCTATTGTAAGATCCCCGTTTGCCTGAATGTTTCCAGCGTTATCAAGAGTCGTCCCGGTCGAGCCATACCCGCCACCTACCGTTAGTTGATCGAATTCACCGTTTGCGAAAGAGGCATCAAGGGTTGTAGCGTTAGGGAAGTTGATTGTCGTGCCCCTGATATTTCCGGTTGCACTCGTTGCACCAAGTGTATAGGTCGTTGCCGCACCTCCTATGTTTAGCGTTAAGGCATTTGTATTAAATACCGTAGCTGTTCCGTTTGAGGTCGTTGTGATGTCAGAACCATTGACCGCAATGTCTCCTGCCGTTGTTATATTTCCATTGCCTCCATTGATTGAGAAATTTGTCGCGGTTACATCATTAAGACCCAAAGACAAAGCATTTACAATCTCAGGATCCGAAAGATCAAGGGCATTCGTAATGCCTCCTGCTGCTGACTGAATCTTAATGCCGGCTGGAAGAGTAGTATTTGTATCTAGGTTCTCAACAAGAATAAGCTGTGAGGGAGGAGTATTACCGCCGTCAGCAAGCGCAAAGTATGAATACCCAGTTGAATCTGGAGCGGTTGTGACAGTAAAGTTACTATCCGTCGTCGTGTTTGAAAGGGTGAAGGCTATATCTCTTGCATCAGATGTGTTAATTGTGTTGCCCGTGTTGTATACGGCCTGAAGACCGAATGCAGCTCCGGTACAATAAACGACATTATTTGATCCGTCAAGACAAAGAGCTGTTCCCGTTGATGTTTGAACACCGTTTAGAACCAGCGAGGTATCAGCGTCTCCATTAAATATTACGTCGTTTGCACCATTGGGCGAGAAAGTCGCCGATCCAGAAGCATCAAAAGATCTGTTGGATGAAACGGTAACGTCTCCGTTGAAAGTTGAACGTCGAGCAACGAGCAAATTATTGTTGATTGTTGTGGTCCCTGTTCCTGCTGTTGATCCAAGGGAAAGCGTCGTTGCAGCCCCCCCAATCGAAAGGTTTGTTGCGTTTGCATTAAAGATCGTCGCAATAGCCGCTGTGGTTGTAATATCCCCACCATTAACAGCCAAATCTCCTGCGGTTGTTACATCTCCAGTAAGAGTTGAAATTCCATCAATAGTGAGCGTTCCATTTGCTTGGATGTTGCCCGCATTTGAAACTGTCACTCCTGTCGAGCCATACCCACCACCTATATTTGTTTGATCGAAAAGCGCATTTGCCAAAGAGGCATCAAGAGTCGTTGCTTGTGGGAAATTAATATTTGTGCCTCGCAAGTTCCCCGTCGCACCTGCTGCTCCCAATGTATATGTTGTCGCTGAGCCTCCAACATTAAGTGTTGTCGTTGAGGCGGTGTTAAAGAGATTTCCAGTTGATGCTGTTGTCGTAACATCTCCTCCGTTAACCGCTATATCTCCTCCTGTTGTAATGTCTCCTGAGCTACCCGTAAGCGAAAACTTGGTCGCTGTAATATCATTTGCACCTAATGAGAGTGCGTTTCCAATCTCTGCGTCTGAAAGGTCAATAGCAGTTGTAATACCTCCTGCTGCTGATTGGATTTTAATACCAGTCGTAACAGCCGTATCCGTATCAAGATTTTCAAGAAGAATGAGCTGTGAAAGGACCGTAGATCCACCATCTTCTCGTGAGAAGTATGAATATCCGGTTGAATCAGCGGCAGTTGTAACGGCAAAGTTGCTGTCTGTTGCCGTATCTGTCAAGTTAAATGAAATGTCTCTCGCATCAGAAGTAAAGATAGTATTGCCTCCATTGTAAGCTGACTGCAAGGTGATTGAGGAAGCAGAACATTTAACTACATTACTTGACCCGTCGATACAAAGAGTATTTCCAGTCTGGGTATCAAGGCCAGTGATATTTAGATATGAACCAGCTGAAAAGTCGGTCGTGATTTGAATATCGTTTGCATTATCTGGATTGATCGAAACAGGACCAAGAGCGGTAAATGTCTGACCTGAGGAGACGGTAAGTCCGCCGTTTGCAGTAACTAGCCCTGTTGCGGTAAGTGCGTTATTAACTGTCGTTGTTCCACTTCCGGCTCCAATTGTAACTGTGGTTGCCGCGCCTGCAATATTGACAGTTGTTGCGTTTGCATTAAAGACAGTGGCAACTCCGGTTGAAGTAGTTGTAAGATCTGACCCATTAAGCGCAAGATCACCACTTGAAGTTATGTCTCCTGTTAATGTAGAAATGCCATCTACTGTTAATGCGCCGTTTGCCTGAATGTTTCCATTGTTATCCAGAGTCGAGCCTGTTGAGCCGTATCCACCGCCAATCAGAAGGTGGTTGAAGCGGCCTTCTGCAAGCGAGGCGTCAACAAGTGTTGCCTGTGGGAAGTTAACCGTTGTACCTCTTAGATTTCCTGTCGCGTTTGTTGCTCCAATTGTATAGGTTGTTGCAGCCTCACCAACGTGAAGGGTAGTAACGCCAGTATTGAAGAGATTTCCTGTCGCGTTTGTTGAGGAAACTGTTCCACCGTTGACCGCAACATTTCCAGCCGTTGTAATGTTTCCATTAATTCCTGTTATCGAGAAGTTTGTTGCAGTTACATCATTTGCGCCTAGTGAAAGGGCATTTACAATCTCAGGGTCCGAAAGGTCTATTGCATTTGTGATCCCGCCATTGGCAGATTGAATTTTTATTCCGGCGGTAACAGCCGTATCCGTATCAAGATTTTCAAGAAGAATAAGCTGCGGAAGAACAGTTGAGCCGCCATCTGCCCGAGCAAAGTATGAGTAACCCGTTGAATCCGGAGCAGTTGTTATAGTGAAATTACTGTCGGTTGTTGTATTGCTCAATGTAAAAGCGATATCTCGAGCATCAGACGTATTAATTGTGTTGCCCGTGTTATATACCGCCTGAAGTCCGAATGCTGCCCCAGTACAGTACACGACGTTATTGGATGAATCTAGACAAAGAGCGGTCCCCGTAGATGTTTGGATTCCATTGAGAACCAGAGTCGAGTCTGCATCCAAATTAAGTGTTACATCCTCTGTGTTGTTTGGCGCGAAATAAGCTGCGCCTGACGCATTCAAAATTCTGTCTGGAGAAATATTTACATCATTATTAAATGTTGAGACTCCTGTTGCAACAAAATTATTATTTACTGTTGTCGTTCCAGTCGTATCTCCTAGCGTCAAGGCAGTTGCATTGCCACCAATTGAAAGATTCGTAACGCCGGTATTAAATAATGTAGCAGCGCCTTGTGTAGTCGTAATATCACCGCCATTAACAGCAATATCTCCTGTTGTTATGACATTTCCATTATTGGCTATAACAAAACGTGTTTGTCCTCCCGAGGATGCCGTCAAAATATCTTGGTTTTCAATTTGATTAAAGATACCCAAAGCCTTGCCTGTCGCGCCAAGATTAAGAGGTCTTGTTACATCTAGCGCGGCGATTGGAGAGGATGTTCCAACCCCAAGCTTTGCGTTTGGAAGAGCGACCGTGGAGTTATTAATTGTTGCGGTTCCCGTGGAGGCACCCAATGTCAGGGTTGTCGCCGCGCCGCCAATATTAAGAGTCGTCGCATTTGTATTAAAGAGGTTTCCAGTTGCGTTTGTCGTTGCAACAGTTCCTCCATTAACAAAAATATTTGCATCAAACGTAGTATCCCCGGCTCCCAAGAATGAATAGGTTGGGTTAGTTGTTGTATTTCCAAATGCTACATTCTCAGAACCATTCAAAGTCGAAACATTAATGTAATTATCAGTTCCCTGTTGAACATCCAAAGCGTCAGCTAAATTGTCACGAAGGTTAACGGTTAAATTATTGTTAAGCGTCGTCGTGCCTGATCCCGCACCCAAAGAAACAGTTGTCGCCGCTCCGCCAATATTAAGAGTCGTCGCATTTGTATTAAAGACCGTTGCTGTAGTGGTTGTTGTCGTAATATCCGCCGATCCGGCTCTGTTAACTGCTAGCGTTCCATTCGTTGTAACATTTCCTGTTAACTGAGAAATGCCATCTATAGTGAGTGTTCCGTTTGCCTGAATATTTCCTGTATTTGAAATTGTGACCCCCGTTGATCCATAACCACCACCAACCTGAAGAGAGTCAACCTTTGCAAGCGCGGTCAGAGCGTTAAATGCAGTTGAGCCATTCAGGGTCACCGTTTGATTGTTGATGGTTGCGGTACCAGTTGAGGCGCCAAGCGTTAGCGTTGTTGCAGCGCCACCAAAATTGATGGTTGTCGCATTCGCATTGAGCAAATTAAATGATCCGGCCGTTGTTGTAATATCTCCTCCATTAACAGCTAGATCGGCAGTTAACGTGGTATCTCCGGTAACATCCAATGTATCGTGAAGCGTTGTTGCTCCGGTTACATCAAGAATTCCACCCACAGTTGTATCCGATCCGATATCGGCAGTGCCATCAATTGTTACGTTTCCATTTGTTTGAAGATTTCCGTTATTTGAAATGGTAATGCCACTTGAACCATATCCACCGCCAGCTGAAAGGATATTAATGTTTGCTGTCGCAGCAAGCGCATTAATCGCCGTTGCGTTCGGGAAAGCAATCGTCTGATTTCGAATCGTACTGGTTCCGGTTGTCGCACCTAAAGTAAGCGCGGTTGAATCTCCACCGATATTAAGAGTTGCAGCATTCGTATTAAATACATCCGCTGCGCCGGCTGTTGTCGTAATCGATCCACCATTTACCGCGACGTTCCCTAATGTTGCGATATCTCCGGACGTGCCCGTGATCGAGTATTTTGTAGCAATAACATTTGCACTTCCTAAAGAAAGAGCATTAACAATGTTGTTATCAGAAAGGTCAATTGCGGTTGTGACATTTCCACCAGTGACACCGGCAATTTTTAGTCCAACCGGAAGATCTCGGTCGGAATCAAGGTTTTGGATCAAAACTTCTTGCGCCGGATCAGAAGTACCAGCACCATCAGCTCTCAGGAACGCTGAGTAGCCTGTTGAGTCGGTTGCAGTTGTAACCGTAAAGTTGCTGTCGCTTGCTGTATTCGTAAGGGTAAATGCAATATCCCTACTGTTGGATGTAAGAATCGTATTTCCTCCGTTGTATGCACCTTGCAGGGAAATTGAAGAAGTTGAACATTTTGCTACGTTATTTGACCCGTCAAGACAGAGTAGTGTACCTGAAACGGTTTGAAGTCCCAACAACTTTAAGAACGAATCACCGTCTGTTGTGACAGTAACACTATTCGTGCTATCAGGCGTGAAGTTTGATGCTCCATACGCATTAAATGTCTGGCCAGTTGAGACGGTGAGTCCTCCGTTTGCGGTGATAAGACCGGTTGCGGTAAGCGCGTTATTAACTGTCGTTGTTCCAGTTGAATCTCCAAGAGACAGAGCCGTCGCGTCTCCACCAATTGAGAGAGTCGCAACACCTGTATTAAATAGTGTTGCTGTATTGGTGGTCGACGTAATATCGGCAGATCCGGCGTTATTCACTGCCAAATCCCCAGATGTTGTAACATTGCCAGTCAGCTGGGAAGTCGAATCAACGGTCAAAGTCCCGTTTGTCTGCAAGTTTCCATTGTTTGCTACAGAAAGTCCAGTCGAACCATATCCACCGCCTACGTTTAGAATATTAAGATTACCAGTTGCAGCGAGCGCGTTAAATGTTGTGGCATTTGAAAACGTAACAGTTTGGTTTGCAATAGTTGCAATTCCGGTTGACGCACCCAAATTAAGCGTCGTTGCAGCTCCCCCAATTGATAGGTTTGTTGCACCGGAGTTGAAGAGAGTAGCGGTACCCGTAGTCGTTGTGACATCTCCGCCATTAACAGCTATGTCCCCAGATGTGGTAATATCGCCGGAGGAACCGGTAAGCGTGAACTTTGTACCCGAGATATTATTTCCACCTAGGTCAATTGCGGTCGTTATGTTTGTATCTGAAAGATCCAAAGCAGTTGTCACATTCCCGCCCGAAACTCCAGCGATCTTGAGACCAACAGGAAGAGCGTTTGAGGTATCAAGATTTTGAATCAAAACAAGCTGCGTTGGATTTGTACCACTTCCACCGTTTGCTCTTGTAAAGGATGAGTATCCCGTTGAATCAGCGGCGGTTGTCACGCTAAAGTTGCTATCGGTTGCGGTATCAGTCAATGTGAATGCGATATCTCGTGCATCAGAGGTGAGGATGGTATTGCCTCCATTGTAAGCGGACTGCAATGAGAAGGTTGCGCCTCCGCATTTTGTAACATTATTTGACCCATCAAGACAAAGACTCGTACCGGCGACACCGGGTGTATCCAATCCGTTTAGTACGAGGTATGAGGTCGCGGTATGGTCAACATTTAGAATAACATTGCTTCCCGCGTCAGGAGTAAACGTCGCAGGACCATTTGCGGTAAAGCTTCTTCCAGCCGAAACAGTCGCTCCACCGTCAAATGTCGCGACCCCATTTACTTTCAAGTTGTTGTGTAGACTTGTTGTACTGCTTCCATTTCCTATTGAAATATTTCCTGCACCTTCACCGAGTCGGATGGTTGAAGCGTTTGCGTTAAAGATTGTGGCAACCCCAGTTGATGTGGTTGTTATGTCTGAACCATTAAGAGCAAGATCTCCATTTGATGTAATGCTACCGGTAAGCTGTGAGGTTCCATCAACAGTTAAGTTACCGTTTGCCTGAATAGTGCCTGCATTATCAATAGAAACGCCAGTTGATCCATACCCGCCACCCAGAGTAAGTGAATCCAAAGACGCCGCGGCGGTATTTGCTGTTATGGTTGTCGCATTTGGGAAGTTAATTGTTGCACCTCTTAAATTACCGGTCGCACCCGTTCCTCCAATAGTGTAGGCTGTGGCAACTCCTCCTAGATTGATCGTGGTTGCCGCTGTATTAAAGATGTTGGCAGCAGCTGCAGTCGTTGTTGTAATATCATTTCCATTCAAAGCCAAGTCTCCGGCGGAAGTAATGTTTCCTGTTGTCCCATTGACAGAAAAGTTAGTCCCTGTAATATCATTTGCCCCAAGAGCAATAGCGGTCACAATAGTTGAATCAGAAACATCAAGAGCGGTCGTAACTCCGCCTCCGCCTGATGAGCTAACCTTGAGACCAATCGGAAGAATCCTGTCTGAATCAGCGTTATCAATCAAAACAAGCTGGTTTGGATCATGAGTCCCTGTTCCATCAGCTCGAATAAACTGAGTCCCGCCTGTTGAATCGTCGGCCGTCGTAATAACGAAGTTACTATCAGCGGCTGTATTTGTAAGCGTGAAGGAGATATCTCTCGAATTTGAGGTAAGAATGGTGTTTCCGCTATTATATGCCGCCTGCAATGAAGTTGAAGCAGCTGAACATTTTGTTACCTGATCCGATCCGTTAATACAAAGAATTGTTCCTGCAGCACTGGTCAATCCTGGCACGACAAGGAATGACGTGCCATTTGTGTTAATCGTTACATTCTCACCAACACCCGGAGTAAACGTCGAGTCACCATTTGCCACAAGTCCTGCATTTGCCGTTGTCAAACCCGCAACGAACAGGTCGTTATTAATAGTAGTTGTTCCTGTTGCATCACCGATCGAAACCGTCGTTGCATCGCCTCCGATTGAAACGCTTGTTGCGTTCGCATTAAATAGTGTTGCGGAGGCACCGGTCGTTGTGATATCCCCTCCATTAAGAGCTAGATCCCCGCTTGATGTGATATTGCCGGTAAGTGTTGAAAGTCCGTCAATCGTTAAATCACCGTTTGCCTGGATATTGCCTGTATTGTCAATTGAAACTCCTGTTGATCCATATCCGCCACCCAAGACGAGCGAGTCAATTGTTGTAACGGCAGTTGCAGCACTCAGTGACGTCGCATTAGGGAATGAAATCGTCTGATTTCGAATAGTTCCTGTTCCGGTCGCAGCACCTAGAGTCAAGCTTGTGGCTGCATTTCCCAGAGTAAGTGTCGTTGCCCCAGTATCAAATATTGAAGCAGCCGTATTGGTTGTTGAAATTGTCCCTCCATTAAGAGTCAGATTGCCCGCTGAGACAATATTGCCTGAACCTCCGGTAACAGAGAAATTTGTTCCGGCAATGTCATTTGTTCCAATCGATATAGCGTTTCCAATCTCAGCGTCGGACACATCAAGCGCGGTCGTTATTCCACCTGCTGCTGACTGAATCTTTATACCCGCAGTAACGGCTCTATCCGCGTCAAGATTGTCAACAAGTATTAATTGGGCAGGATCAGCTGTTCCTGTTCCATTTACCCGCGTGAATGATGAGAAACCGGTTGAACCATCCGCAGTTGTGACGGCAAACTTAGAATCTGTTACGGTGTCAGAAAGAGTAAAGGCAATATCACGGTTATTGCTTGTTAAGATAGTATTGCCTCCGTTATAAGCAGATTGGAGTGAGATAGCATCAGCCGCACATTTTGTAATTTGGCCAGTTGAGTTATCGATACAAACGAGATTTCCTGTAACAGTTGGGAGACCTGTTACATATAATGGCGCATTGTTAGCATCCGTATTGAATGTAATCGAACTCGACGTAGGAGGTGTGAAGGTTACATTTCCAGTCGAAGTTATATCTTCATTTACAATAAGCGACTGATCGATTGTTGTTGTTCCACCTGCTGCTCCGATTGCGATCGTTGTCGCGTCTCCCCCTATATTAATAGTCGTCGCGTTTGCATCAAAAAGAGAGGCGTTTGTTGTTGTCGTCGTAATATCCGCTGATCCAACACCATTAACAGCGAGATCTCCGCCAGCCGTCACGTCTCCGGTAAGCGTTGATTCTCCGTCAATCGTTAAGTCGCCGTTTGCTTGAACATCACCAACATTTGAAACCGTAAGTCCGGTAGAGCCATACCCCCCACCTATATTAAGTGAATCAAAATTAGCAGCCGCATTCAAACCATTGATCGTTGAACCGCTAAAAGCAACAGTTGCATTTCTAATTGTCGCAGTGCCAGTTGTGGCGCCGATTGTAAGGGAAGTCGCCGCGCCGCCCATATTAAGCGTCAAAGCATTCGTATTAAATACTGTTGCGGTTCCATTTGAAGTAGTCGTAATATCAGAACCATTCAACGCCAAGTCTCCTGCCGAAGTAATATTTCCATTTGTTCCATTGACAGAGAAGTTGGTTCCAGTAATATCATTTGCCCCCAAAGCAATAGCGGTGACAATAGAGGCGTCGGACACATCAATTGCGGTTGTAACGCCACCACCGGCTCCTCCTGAAGCGGAGACCTTAAGACCAATTGGTAAAATTCTATCAGCATCTGCATTGTCGATTAAGACGAGTTGCGTTGGATCGGCTGCGCCTCCGCCATTTGCTCGCACAAAGCGGCTTCCCCCTGTTGATCCGGTAGCCGTCGTAACCGTAAAATTGCTGTCAGTTGAAGTATTGGTAAGGGTAAAGGCAATATCACGATTATCACTTGTCAGAATAGTATTACCGCCGTTATAAGCAGATTGGAGTGAGATAGCATCAGCCGCACATTTTGTAATTTGAGAAGTAGAACTGTCGATACAAACAAGATCCCCAGTTGCTGTCGGAAGTCCGGTCACAAAGAATTGTGCATTATTGCCATCTGTATTAAAGGTAATCGAGCTTCCTGTCGGAGGTGTAAATGTTACGTTGCCTGTTGAAGTGATATCTTCATTTACAACGAGAGATTGATCAATAGTCGTTGTTCCACCGGCAACACCAAGATTAATAGCCGTCGCCGCGCCACCAATATTAAGAGTTGTTGCATTTGCATTAAACAAGGTAACAGTCCCTGTAGAAGTTGTCGTAATATCTCCACCGTTGATAGCAACATCTCCTGCTGTCGTTACATTACCGGTAAGAGTTGAGAGTCCGTCAATCGTGAGATCTCCATTCGCCTGGACATTGCCCGCATTGTCAATTGCAGCGCCCGTCGAACCATAACCACCTCCGACTGAAAGTGAGTCGAATGAAGCAAGCGCTGATGTTCCATTGATTGCGTTTGCATTCGGGAAGTTGATGGTTGTTCCTCTCAGATTTCCCGTTGCATTTGTCGCACCGATTGTATAAGAGGTTGCAGCTCCTCCCATATTGAGAGTTGTTGCCGCTGAATTAAATACCGTTGCTGTCCCTGCAGTTGTTGTCGTTATATCGTTTCCGTTGAGCGCAAGATCTCCCCCTGATGTAATATTTCCTGATGCTCCGGCAACAGAAAAATTGGTTCCTGAAATGCTTGATGCTCCTAAGGCAATTCCAGTTGTAATAGAGGAGTCTGAAATATCAATAGCAGTTGTTATGCCGCCCCCCGCACCTCCGGAGGCGCTAATCTTAAGCGCCGTTGGAAGAACACGATCAGCATCCGCGTTGTCGATTAAAACGAGCTGTGAGGGGTCAGCTGTTCCACCACCATTTGCTCGTACAAAACGACTCCCGCTTGTTGATCCGGTCGCAGTTGTAACAATGAAATTACTGTCTGTTCCGGTATCCGAAAGGGTAAAGGAGATGTCTTTATTGTTGCTTGTAATGATTGTATTCCCTCCATTGTAGGCAGATTGCAATGAGATAGCGTCAGCCGCGCATTTTGTGATTTGAGAAGTAGAATTGTCTATACAGACAAGATTTCCAGTCGCGGTCGGGAGACCCGAGATGGTGAGGGTAGACGTATTACCGTTTGTTACAAACAAAATGTCATTCGATCCGGAGGGCGTAAAAGTTGAAGCACCATTTGCATTAAAGGCACCCGTAACAGTCAAGCCATTGTTTACGGTCGTTGTTCCCGTAGTGTCACCAATCGAAATTGTCGTTGCATCCCCCCCAAGTGAAAGATCAGTTACATTTGCATTAAATATTGTTCCAACTGTCGTCGTTGTTGTAATATCAGCCGATCCTGCGTTGTTTACGGCCAAGTCACCTGCGGTAGTTACGTTGCCTGTAAGCGTTGATATTCCATCAATTGTAAGTGCTCCGTTTGCCTGAATGTTGCCTGCGTTGTCAAGCGTTGTTCCTACTGAGCCATAGCCGCCGCTTACCAATATGTTGTCAATCGTAAGTTGTGCTCCGGAAGCAGCCAGAGAGGTAGCGTTATTAAAGTTAATAGTTCCCCCGTGTATATTAGCGGTTGCACTATTGGCACCTATTGAGTACGTTGTTGCAGCACCTCCAATATTTAATGTAGTTGCGCCGGTATTAAAAACCGAAGCCGAAGTATTGGTTGTTGTAATATCACCACCCTGAAGTGTGATGTCTCCGGTGCTTGTAATATCCCCGCTTGTACCATTAACTGAGAAGTTTGTACCGGTTACATTATTTGCACCCAAAACCAAGGCATTTACAATTGTTGGATCCGAAACATCAATAGCATTCGTTATGCCAGCCGTTCCAGTTGATGTAATCTTAAGTGCTGTTGGAAGTATTCTGCTTGTATGTGCGTTGTCAATCAATACGAGTTGTATTGGATCAACGCTTGTCGGCCCATCTGCTCGGATAAACTGTGTATTTCCTGATGAGGTGGCTTGGGTTACGACTGTAAAGTTTGCATCCGTCGTCGTATCTGTTAATGTAAATGCGATATCTTTTCCGTCAGAGGTAAAGATTGTATTTCCGCCATTGTAAGCAGATTGAAGGGTAGAGGCTGATGGAGGACATTTAATAACAGTGTCTGAATCATCAATACAAAGCGTTTCGGCTTCCACATCAGGTGTATCAAGTCCAGCGATTGTAAGCGTTGACGTTGGGTCGGTAACAATTATTATTCCATTTGATCCTCCAGGCTGAAGCGTAATCTGGCCATTAGCGGTAAACGATCCGTTTGCAACTGCCGCGCCCGTTATTGTCAAACCATTGTTAACCGTTGTTGTTCCCGATGAAGCACCCAATGACAAAGTTGTTGCTGCATTGCCAATTGAAAGATCGGTTACATTTGTATTAAATATTGTCCCAGTTGCCGTTGTTGTTGTAATGTCCGCCGAAGAAGCGCCATTTACAGCAATGTCTCCGCTTACAACCGTATCGTTGTTGATTGTCGTTGTACCCGTGTTTGCTCCTATTGCGACGGATGTTGCCGCGCCTCCTATATTTAGCGAGAGTGCGTTCGTATTAAATATTTCGGCAGAAGCGGCAGTGGTTGTAATATTTCCGCCATTTACCGCAATGTCGCCACCAAACGAACTGTCTCCACTTCCCAAGAACGAATAGGAGGGGTTTGTTGTAGTATTCCCGAAGCTAATATTTTCGTTACTGTCTGTTGTATTGATATTGATGTAGTTGTTTGTCCCTTGTTGTATATCAAGTGCATCAGCGTTGTTATCTACAAGATTTGCTGTGATATCATTTCCAAGCCCGTTTGCCGAAAGAGAAATTGTTGTACCGTTAAGAACAATTGCATCACCACCGTCGCCAATATTTGCAACGCCATTTGCGTTAAATGTGCTCTGGGCATTAAATATCCCGTTAGCTGTTGTTACTCCTGCAACTGTTAGATCGTTATTTATAGTAGTTGTTCCCGTATTTGCCCCTATTGAAACTGTCGTTGCAGCACCTGCAAATTTTACATCTGTAGAAACTGTGTTAAACACATTGACCGCGCTTTCTGTTGAAGCAATCGTTGAACCAAGTGTCAAATTCCCATAGTTATCAACGACAAATGAATTGTTTCCTCCTACTTGAAGTTGTATTAAATTAGGATCTGCTATTCCTGTTTCATTGATAAAAAGAAGAGGTTGAGTATCTGAGGCAACCTGTGAAATCCTCGGCTGCACCAGCGCTACTTGACCTGAGTTGGCTGGTAAAATAATTGATTCATTTTGTGTGGGGTCTGCGCCAGTGAAGGCAATGGTATTTGTATCAAGCGTTGCTCCCTGAAAATAGAGTGTATTTCCAACATCATTTCCAGAAAAGGCTTCGCCAGATGCGACATTTCCAACAGATAGGATGTCTCCCGCAACAAGCGTTGCATTCTTCCATTCAAGCATTCCGCCTGCCTGATAAGTTAATACGTAATCAGCATCAGCAGTAGCGTCATCAGGAAGCGTATACTCCACATTTCCCGTCAAAATATCCGGAGACTTTAGACTTACATAGAAAGATCCATTACTTGCGAGCTCTCCAAATCTCAATTCACCGGTTTCCCCTGGATTTGTGCCAAAGGGTTGGAGTGTCGTTGCCGCAGCAAAGATTGAAAGTTGCCCAAGCCCATTTTGGGCAGTAAGAGTAATATCGCCAGTAGTTGTACCTCCAATATTAAGCGCATTAAAGTTTGTGGTTGCAAGTGTCCTCGCGGCCCCATCCAATGTCAGATCTCCTGAAATTGAGGCATAGGAGGTTGTTGTTAAAGTTGTAAGCGTCGCTGCTGCTGGAGTTGTCGCACCGATAATTGTTCCATTTATGCCATTCGCCGTAACGTTAAAATTATTGGAAGTAAATAATATATCATTGCTTCCCGCATCCAAAGTCACGCCCGTTAGTCCCGTCAAATTCAAATCTCCGGAAGTTCCTGTAATACTGACAGCTCCAGTCGTAACTGTAAATCCATTAGCGGCAGTCAGCAAATCTGCCGAGGTAATTGTACCTGTACCTGTTGTTGAAATACTTCCGGGTGTTGAAAGCACGCCGTTCTCATCAATAGTAAGTGTCGGCGATCCATTTGATTCGATGGCAAAAAGAGTATTGACCGCCGCATTTGTATCATTGAGAACCAAAGCAGTTGCCGTTCCTTCATTCGTAACCGTGAATGATGAATCTGTAGCCGTATCCGAAAGCGTAAAGGCGATATCGCGTGCATCAGATGTATTAATTGTATTTCCCGTGTTGTATGCCGCCTGCAATCCAAATGGAGCGCCATTACAGATAACAAGATAATTATTGTTATCCAAACAGAGAGAATTTCCGTTAACAGTCTGCACTCCATTAAATTGAACGCGCTCAGTCGCCGATGTATTAAATACGACATTTTCAGAGTTGGCAGGTGTAAAGATTGCAGCACCCGACGCATTGAAAGTTCTGTCTCCCAAAATATTTACATCCCCAGCAAAGTTTGTGATTCCGGCAACATCAAGCGTGCTTCCCAATGTCGTTGGGCCGCCATTGACAGTAAACGCGCCAGTCCCTGTAATGGTCGTGTCCCCATTCAAAGATACATTTCCAGTTCCTGTAGAAAATGTCGTTGTTCCTGTTTGAGTAATGTTATTGGTAAACGTCGCAACGCCGGCAACATCAAGCGTTCCACTCAATGTAGTTGCTCCCGTTCCGACCGTAAAGGTATTTGTACCGGTAACGCTTGTATTTCCATTTAAGGAAACATTTCCTGTTCCGGTACTAAATGAGAAAGCACCAACCTGAGTAATATCATTATTAAATGTTGCGACCCCGTTGACGGCAAGCGTACCTGAAAGTGACTCGTTCCCCAGAACCGAGAGAAGTCCCGTTCCAAAAAGAGGTGAAATAGTTATATTTCCGGTCGTGTTCCCTCCAATAATAAGAGGGTTGTTTTCAGTTGTCTGAATAGCACGGGCTGCGCCGGCAAGCGTCAGGTTGCCGGAAATTGATGCTGTGTTTGACGTGGTAAGACTTCCATCCTCCAAAACTGTAAACGTTGGCACGCCGCCAGACTGGATTGAAAGCAGTGTATTATTTGCAGCATTGGTATCATTAATCGTTACAGCAGTTGCGGTGCCTTCATTCGTAACAGTAAATCTACTGTCTGTTGCTGTATCCGAAAGCGTAAAGGCGATATCTCGTGCATCAGATGTATTAATTGTATTTCCCGTGTTGTATGCTGCCTGCAATCCAAATGGAGCGCCGTTACAAAATACGAGGTTGTTTGAAACATCAAGACAAAGTGTATTTCCGTTTTGTGTTTGAAGCCCGGTGATATTGATTCTTGAGTCTGCATCAGTTACAAACGTTATGTCTTCGGTGTCATTAGGGGCAAATACTGCAGCACCTGATGCGTTGAATGTTCTGTCTCCAAGTATATTTACATCTCCTGCAAAGTTTGAAACCCCCAAAACGCTCAAAGATGAGTTTATATTTGTTGCTCCAGCCGAAACAGTGAGACCATTTGACGCAGTAAGAAGCCCGGCACTTGTAATAGCTCCCGTTCCGGTCGTTGAAATGTTTCCGCTCGTTGAGAGCACACCGTTTTCATTAATAGTAAGTGTCGGCGTGCCACCAGACTGGATGGAGAGAAGAGTGTTTGTCGCACCATTTGTGTCATTAATAGTAAATGCGGTTGCCGTTCCCTCGTTTGTCAAACTGAAAGAGGAGTCGGTTGCAGTATCGGATAAGAAGAATGCGATATCTCGTGCGTCTGAGGTATGAATAGTGTTGCCCGTGTTGTATGCCGCCTGAAGACCAAAAGGCGCTCCATTACAGATAACCAGGTAATTATTATTATCCAAACAGAGAGAATTTCCGTTAACTGTTTGGACTCCGTTAAACTGGACTCTTTCTGTTGCTGAAGTATTAAACACGACATTCTCAGAATTGGCAGGCGTAAAGATTGCAGCACCAGACGCATTGAAAGTCCTATCCCCCAAAATGTTTACGTCCCCAGCAAAGGAGCTCACCCCGGAGACATCAAGCGTTGATCCCAGCGTTGTGGCGCCTCCCGCAACGGTAAAGGTATTTGTTCCGGTCACCGAGGTCGGCCCATTCAGTGAAACATTCCCAGTCCCTGTTGAGAATGTTACCGCACCTGATTGCACGATATTGTTAGAAAAAGTAGCAATTCCGGCAACATCAAGTGACCCTCCCAGAGTCGTTGCACCTGTTCCAACAGTAAGGTTGTAATTTGCAGTAATATTGGTATTTCCATTCAGATAATTAACTCCGTTTCCATTTCGAGGAGTAAGCTCGATATCGCCAGTCGTATCTCCACCGAGTGTCAGTGTATTAAATGCGGTCGTTTGAATGGACCTAGGAGCACCAGCCAATGTAAGGTTGCCTGAGAACGAAGCATTTCCTGTGGTTGTCAGAGTCGTAAAGTTACCGGTTGATGGAGTATCTGTACCAATGGCTGTTCCATTTATTCCGGTAGCAGTAGTCGTGAAATTATTCGAGGTAAACAAAACATTATTGGCTCCTGCGTTAATTGTTACCCCAGTCAAACCGTTTAAGTTAATTGCACCCGAAGTACCGGTAAGATTAAGTGCCCCGGTAGTAAGTGTGAGCCCATTTGATGCTGTCAGAAGACCAGATGAAGTAATTGCTCCCGTACCAGTTGTAGCAATGTTTCCGCTCGTCGTAAGATTTCCATTTTCTGAAATGATAAGCGTCGCCGATCCGCTTGATTGAACTTCAAGAGCTCTTTGGACGGAAGCATTTGTGTCGTTGATAACAAATGCCGCGGAAGCTGTTCCGGCATTTTCAAGCGTAAACTGGCTTGGCGCAACATCTGTTATTTGATTGTTGAAAAGTGTAAATGAAATATTGCGTCCAGCACTTGTCTCAATTGTATTACCCCCATTGTATGCAGTCTGAAGTGTAGAGGCGGAGGAAGGACATTTAATAACGTTATCACTGCCATCAAGACAAAGAGAAGCGGAGGAAAGCGAAGGAGTTGTTAGCCCTGTAAATGTAACGAAAGAATCTGTATCAGTATTAAAGACAACTCCTTCTGTACCATTCGGAGTAAATATTGCAGAACCCGATGCATTAAAAGTTCTATCTCCTAATATATTTACGTCTCCAGCAAAGTTTGAAACACCAAGCACACTCAAACTTCCACCGAGTGTGGTTGCCCCTCCGGCAACATCAAATGTGTTCGTTCCTGTTACTGTTGTTGCGCCATTCAAAGATACATTTCCTGTTCCGGTCGAGAAAGTAAACGCTCCAACTTGGGAAATATTGTTATTGAATGTAGAGACCCCATTTGCAGTAAGGGCCCCATTGAGAGTCGTCAAACCAGTACCGACAGTAAATGTATTTGTTCCAGTGACAGATGTTGCACCGTTAAGGGAAACGTTACCTGTACCTGTTGAAAATGTGAATGCCCCAACCTGCGAAACGTTGTTATTAAATGTTGCAATTCCATTTACGTTTAAGGCGCCGGAAATGTTTCCATTTCCGTTCACAAAAAATGTTCCCAATCCATTCAGTGGGGAAACAAATATGTCACCCGTTGTATCTCCACCAATCGTTAGCGAATTGTTTTCAGTCGTCTGGATAACTCGTGGAGCCCCTGCTAGAGTTAAGTTTCCAGAGAAGGAAGCATTTCCTGTTGTGGTCAGTGTCGTAAAGTTACCCGTTGAAGGCACATCAGCACCTATTGCTGTAGCATTTATACCGGTCGCTGTTGTGTTGAAATTATTTGCAGTTATGAGCAGATTATTTGATCCAAAATTAAGGCTTGATGTAGACAAACCAGTCAAATTCAAAACGCCTGAAGTAGCAGTCAAATTCAATGCTCCCGTTGTAAGTGTCAAACCATTTGATGCTGTCAAAAGACCTGCAGATGTTATAGTTCCAGTACCGGTTGTCGTAATATTTCCACTGGTTGTAAGATTGCCATTCTCAGAAACTGAAAGTGTCGCCGAGCCGCTTGACTCAATCCGTATGGCATCTTGAATTGACGCATTCGTGTCATTGATAACAAGCGCTGCTGATCCTGTTCCTGCATTTGTCAATGTAAATTCGCGAGACGAAAGATCGGCAAGTGAAAAGTCAATATTGCCATATTGATCCGTTGCTGAGATGGTATTACCAGCCTCGTATGCTTGTTGTAATGTCCCACCCTGAATCGAACAAAGAACGAGATTATTAGAACCATCCAAACAAAGTTTCAAACCAGTATTTGTTTGAAGCCCATTAAACTGAGCCATTGAAAAAGCACTTGTATTAAACACAATATTTTCACCAGCGTTAGGAGTGAATATCGCACTCCCGCTCGCATTGAAGGTTCTGTCTCCGGAGATATTTACATCCCCATTAAATGTTGAAATACCACTCACCGCGAGGGCTCCACCAAGCGAGGTCAATCCCGTTCCAACGCTAAAGGTATTTGTTCCCGTTACAGAAGTTGCCCCATTCAATGAAATCGCGCCAGTTCCAGTCGAAAATGTCCCAGCACCAGCAATTGCAAAATTGCCTGAGGTCTGGTCGTAACCGGTGATGTTTTGAAGTGCTCCTGCGTTAGTAAGACGAGAAACTCCATTGGTGAGCAGTTCTCCATCTGAAAGATTGAGATTTGCAACCTGCCCGACGGTCGAATTAAGAAGAGTAAGCTCTTCATTTGCCGCCCCTGTGAGATCAAAAGTAACTCCTCCTCCGGTAAACCCTACATTTGTATCAGAAACAGTAAGGTCAGAAAATGTTTTTGCTCCAGTAAAGGTTTGTGTTCCTTCAAGAAAAGCAAACGTTCCATTTATCCCAAGGTCGGGGAGTGTGTAGGTAAGAGAGGCTACCGGATTTAAGGCGGTAATCGTAATATCATTGGCGTCATTAACCGTTGTTGAACCTTCAAAGACAAGCTGATTACCTTTGTCAGTTGATGTATCGTTGCCAGTGAATGCGGTTCCAGATGTTACGTTTCCGACAGCAATTATTGTCCCGGCGCCAATTCCAGTCGTTGACTGCCACGATAATCCACCCAATCCATCAGTAACAAGAACATAGTTGGCGATCCCATCATCCAAAGGAAGCGTATATGTTATATCCTGGGTTTGAGTTCCTGTCACAAAAGTTGTTGAGAAAGCGTTATCCCCGGCCGAGATAAATTGGAGTCTTCCCGGAGTATTGGTAAACCCACTTATGATGTCCTCCCCAATACTTATTCCCGATGTATTTTCAAACGATGCAGTGCCTGATCCGGCGCTTACCAAGAAAGCAGAACCCGTAGCAACGGTCGTATCGCCGTTTAAGAAAACGCCACCTGTTCCTGTTGAAAAGGTGAAATTGCCAGCCTGAGAAATATCATTGTTGAATGTTGATGTTCCATTTACAACCAAGGGGCCTCCTAATGTTGAAAGGCCTGTTCCGACGGTAAATGTATTCGTTCCGGTAACAGATGTATTTCCATTGAGCGTTACCGCGCCAGTTCCGGTTGTAAGGGTTCCGGCTCCAGTCTGGGTAATATTGTTGTTGAATGTTGAAATTCCCGTTACATCAAGCGCACCACCAAGACTTGTCAAACCTGTTCCAACAGTAAAGGTATTGGTTCCACTAACGCTTGTTGCTCCATTCAAAGTGACCGCGCCAGTACCAGTCGTAAACGTGTTTGTACCAGTAATTGTAGTCGAACCGTTAAGAGTGACATTTCCAGTTCCGGTTGTAAAAGTTCCCGATCCGAGTTGGGTAATATTGTTGTTGAATGTCGCCTGATCATACACAGCCAGCGTTCCTGAAACAGTCGCGCTACCGTTTACAAATACCATACCAAGTCCATTAAGAGGGGAGAGTGCAATATTTCCTGTTGTGTCTCCTCCAATTGTTAATGTGTTGTTTTCTGTTGTTTGAATCGAGCGTGGAGCACCTGCAAGCGTAAGATTTCCAGAAATAGATGCATTAGAAGTTGTTGTCAACGTAGTAAACGCTCCGGTTGAAGGAGTATCAAAACCAATTGCGGTCCCATTAATTCCGGACGCGGTCGTATTAAAATTACCGGATGTAATAAGAATATTATTTAATCCCGTATCAAGAGTGAACCCTGTCAGTCCGGTAAGGTTGATGCTGCCTGCCGTTCCAGTAATATTGACGGCACCTGCTGTAACGGTCAATCCATTTGATGCTGTTAAGAGTCCTGATGAGGTGATTGTTGCTCCTCCTGTTGTTAAAATATTTCCTGCAGTTGTTAATACTCCATTCTCATCAATAGTCAATTTATCAATACCCGCCGACTGGATAGTCAAAAGTGTATTAACAGAAGCGTTTGTGTCATTGATCGTAAATGCCGTTGCAGTACCTTCATTTGTCAATTTAAAAGAAGAGTCTGTTGCAGTGTCTGACAAGAAGAATGCAATATCCCGAGCATCTGACGTATGAATTGTATTACCAGTGTTGTATGCGGCTTGCAATCCAAATGGTGCGCCATTACAAATAACCAGATAATTGGAAGAGTCCAAACACAGGCTATTTCCATTGACCGTTTGGACCCCATTAAACTTGACTCTTTCTGTGGCTGTAGTATTAAACACGACATTCTCAGAATTGGCAGGGCTAAAGATAGCGGCTCCGGAGGCGTTAAATGTTCTATCTCCGAGTATATTTACATCCCCTGCAAAGTCAGAAATTCCCAAAACGCTCAGGCTCCCTCCCAATGTCGTTGCTCCCGTTCCGACAGTGAATGTATTGGCTCCGGTAACACTCGTTGCACCATTCAAAGAAACATTTCCGGTTCCCGTTGAAAATGTCGTCGCTCCCGTTTGGGTAATGTTATTTGTAAAGGTTGAGACTCCGGCAACATCAAGTGATCCCCCCAAAGTAGTTGCGCCGGTTCCAACGGTAAATGTATTGGTTCCCGTTACGGAGGTCGCTCCGTTAAGTGAAATATTTCCAGTCCCGGTTGAGAATGTCCCTGCCCCCGCTATTGCAAAGTTACCAGAGGTCTGGTCGTAGCCGGTGATGTTTTGAAGTGCTCCCGCATTAGTTAACCTTGAAACTCCATTTGAAAGAAGCTCGCCATCAACAAGATTAAGGCTCGCAATCTGCCCACCGGTGGAATTTTGAAGAGCAAGAACCTGGTTTGCAGCACCTGTCAAATCAAAAGTAACGCCTCCTCCAGTAAACGGAATATTCGTGTCCGAAACCGTTAGATCCGCAAATGTCTTTGCCCCCGTAAAGGTTTGCGTTCCCTCAAGAAAAGCAAATGTTCCATTTATCCCAAGGTCGGGGAGAGTGTAGGTTAGGGAAGCGACAGGATTGTTAGCTGTAACGGTAATATCATTAGCGTCATCAACAGTTGTAGATCCTTCAAAAACAAGTGTATTGCCTTTATTGATTGAAGTGTCAGATCCGGTAAACGCTGTGCCAACTGTTACATTTCCGACAGCCGTGATCGATCCGGCACCAACTCCTGAAACTGATTGCCAGGTAAGAATTCCATTTCCATCTGTTGAAAGAACATAGTTGGTCGATCCATCATCTGTTGGAAGTGTATAAACGATATTTTGTGTCTGTATTCCGGCTTTAAATGTCGTTGAAAACGCGTTATCTCCATCAGAAACGAAATTAATTTGTCCAAGAATATTACTTGACCCTGGCGCTACATCCTGGCCTATTGTAATCCCAGACGTATTTTGGAAAGAAACATTTCCACTTCCAGGCGAGACAAGAAGATCTCTGTTTGCCGCAATTGTTGTTGACCCATTAAGAGATACATTTCCCGTACCGGTTGAAAATGTCCCGGTCCCAACTTGCGAAATGTTATTGTTAAATGTTGCAATTCCGTTTGCAGTAAGATCTCCGTTCTCAGAAATCGATAGCGTCGCAGAACCGCTCGACTCGACTAAAAGCGCATTTTGAATCGAAGCGTTTGTGTCATTGATAACAAGCGCTGCCGATCCTGTTCCAGCATTTGTCAGGGTAAACGCGCGAGAAGAAAGATCAGCAAGACTAAAGTCGATATTGCCATACTGATCAGATGCAGTAATCGTGTTTCCCGCTTGATATGCCTGCTGAAGCGTAACATTTAGCGCGTTTGACGAACAAATCGAGAATTCATTTGAAGCATTTCGACAAACAACCGTATCCCCAACCGTACCCGAAAGATTAGGGATTCTTGTGATATTATTCAAAACAATTTGTCCGAGACCATTTGGTGACAACGTTAGATCTTCATCAGTCCCTGTTGTTATATCCGTTGCGACATTGTTAAAGGTAATTCCACCTGATTCACCGACGGTAAAGGTCGTAACCCCGCTTGACTGAACTTCTATTGCATTATTGTTAGAAGCACTCGTGTCATTGATCAAGAAAGCGCTTGCAGTACCCTGATTGGTCAGAGAAAGAGAGGTATTCAACCCGTTTCCGAGGGTAAAATCAATATTGCGGTCGGTTGTTGTCAAAATCGTATTTCCAGCATCATACGCTAGCTGCAACGTTACCGCTGACGCATTCGCCGGACATTGCGTAATTTCATGAGTTGTATTATCGCGGCAAAGAGTTGTCGCAGCCACTCCTGGTCCGGGAAGAGTTTCAAGCCGGGTCGTATTTGAAAGAACAATTTCGCCGGCCCCATTTGGCGTAAAAGTAAGATCTTGCCCTGCAACCGTCGTAAGAGAAACAGCAGCACCTGAAAAAACAAGTCCTGTCGCTCCAATAGTCTTGTTCGTGAGAGTCTGCGTTTGATCAGCAAATACAAACGCGTCGTCCGCAGTCAGAGCCGGAATTGTAGCAATCCTATTTGCTGCAGGAGCAATTGAGTTTATTGTTGTCGTATTTATTGAACCCAAAACTAGCTGATTTGTGGCGCTCGTAGCATTAAGGCTTGTTCCTGTAAAACCGCCGGAACACGTCAAATTGCCCGTCGCATCTTCAATTGTGCATCCGGTTGAAGCTGAACCGCCGGCAAGGGATATATCCCCATTAGATGCGGCAACGAGGGCTTGCGCCCCCGTATCGGTATTGGATATAGTGAGGGTGGAATTATTCACCGCCACAGAAAAATCGTTGTCTCCCACATCAGTATCTACGAAATACAACGTCGGATCAGCGTCGCTTATAAATATATCTCCGCCTGATGTGGTTGTCCCAGTGAGATATAAATTTCTAAACCTATGCGTCGTAGATCCTAGATCATAAAGATTGTCGACACTGGGACCGATACTGCCGCCCACTTCTATAACGAATGGATTTCCGTCATTATCCAGATCACCTGGTGTAGCCTGAACACCAATTTGACCGTTTGGAATAAGCACATTAGCCGAGCCCAACGTGAGGGTATCAAGTAAAGAGCCAATATTTATTGTGTCTGCAACTGTGTCATTGGTTGCAATGTTTATATTATTACCAGCATTTCCCGTACCAATGTTTATCGTTTTCGCGTCGTCACTTGTCCCCAAATTAAGTGTTCCTGTAGCCGTATCAACGGTTAAAGTGTTTGCACCAGTTGTAATAACATTTCCGTTTCCGGTAAAACTAAGTGTAGATCCACCGAGATTAAAGCTTCCCGCAACTCCCACAACGGAATTAAGAGTGGTATCAAGTGCAATATTTACCTGCCCAACAGGGCTTTCTGTAAGAGAAAAATCATTTTGGAAATTAAGCGTGCTGGTAGTGGATGAGATGACCACATTGTCTTGCTTGACGGTTGCAACTGCAAAAGAACCAATACTTGCCCATGCAGGAACACCTCCAACACCAACAGTCAAAAATTGCCCCGTCGTTCCGACCGGCAACGTATCAAGAGTATCGGGGGCAATTGCATAAAGCAGATCACCGGTAGCATATGTCGTTAGACCAGTACCCCCTACACTTGTTGCGATTACCCCGGACTTAATAGCCTCTCCAGCTACTTGTCCTCCTGAAGTAATAGTCAAATTGTCGGCTACCGCTGCATCAGTCAAGCAAGCAGAGCAATCTCCGCGTGCAACTATAGTACTCAATGTAGAAATATCGCTGATTGTAAGACCGTCAATTGCAATATCGGTACCAGCTTTTAATTCGACGTCTCCGCTTTCTCCTTGCACGGAAGTAACAGCCCCAGCTAGATCAACGCCTATAGTAGGATTTTGTGGGTCGCCGGTAATAGTTACATTTGGCCCTGCGACCACACTGTAGACAATATTCGGAGCTGTTATATCATCCTTGAAAAAACTTTTCCCCTCAACTGTGAGCTCTTTTCGAATCTGAACATTCTCACGGCTGATAAGGGGCAGGGCAAATACCACATTTCCCTTGAGCTTTAACTTAGAAGTTGTGCTTGTACCTAAAACAGCCTCTTCTGGTGCTTTGGGATTTGCCCCTTTTTGAGGTAAAAATTTTGAGATAGTTTTCTGGTTGAGTAGAGTAAGTACAAATACGGCTGTTATTACTCCAGCAAACAAAGCAGTCTTTTTACCAGGCTTAAGTTCTGCGAAAGCTAAAAACTCAAAAAACTTGGCTTTAAAATTACTTTTTACAGCCAAATCTGAAATCGAGGATTGTCTTATAGTAGACTGCGCGGGGTTTTCGTTAAAATTTCTTTGCTCACCGGCTTTTAATAGCGATTCTAGCTTTGCCTCGTCGTAGTATAATTCTCCCTTCGAATCGATTACCGGAATTAATCCACGTTTTTCAGCAACATACTGAAGTGTTTCTACCGAGACGCCGAGTTTTCTCGCCGCCTGCTTTAATGTGAATAATTTCATTGATGAGTTTTGATTATTTTCACGACCAAAACGGGTGTATATCAACTGTAACTTTTTTCACATAAAAGAGTCAACGACTCTTAATGATAAGTACTGTAACAAACTGTACGATTTTTGACGAAATGAAAATTAGCTTTCCACGGTGAAAAAAAATAAACAAAAAGGGGTGATGCAGTGCGTTATAGAAAGGCACATTAAAATAACATCAAAAAAAACGTCTAATTCTATGTATAAAATTTAACTATATTTAATCCTATAATAAATGTACTTTTCACGGTTCTTACATTTGTAAAAAGGAATTTTCGGAAAAATTTAGAATTGATAAAAAAGTGTATTCCTTTTCACGTTATTTTAAAGCGAACAGTTAAATTACTGAAAATTGAAGCTAATTCATTACATCTGTAATATAATTTCCTAATATACCATGCTAAAGTCTCAATTTTGAATCACGAATTAGATCAACAAGAATATTTTGAGGCTAATTAGCAGAGCTAGTTCTTTCATCTACGAAGAGTACTTCTATTCCTAAGAAAATATTTGCGGTATCCGCCTTCACCTTTAAAACCGCCTGCTCAAATTTGAGCTCTTTTACCTTCTGACCATTGCTATAAAGCGCTAATTCCTGCCTAAGAATCGAAATAAAGTTTGCATGCATAGGATATACATCAAAAGGACCTACTTCGTTAAACGAACTTATGCGCTCAATGTCTCCTTCATAAATAGTGTTTTCGGTATCCCTTACTTTTACTTTGAATGTTTTTGCCATAGATTATTAATTTCCTTGTGGCTGTTGCCCTGGAGCGGACGTAACAGGTCCACTTGCTGGTTGTGTAGCGGCTGGAGCCGCTTGAGGTAGATTTGGGCCAGCCGGCGTATTTCCTGGAACCTGCGTGCCATTTTGCGTTGATGGAGAAGGAGCTTGCTGCTTTTTTGCATTCAATTTTTCTTCAACATCTTTTAGGGTGCCTATAAACATGAGGTCTTCGGGTGTCAAAGAATCAACTTTACCATCCAATATTGCGCGAACGTCGTTTACAGTGTCCCCAACTTTTACATATACGCCTTTTTTCTCTGTCTGGGCTTCGACTACGGTAAAGTTTTGAGTCATGTAGTTTTTAAGCATCTTCGATCTCTTATAAATTGTCTGATCGTCTGATGAAAGCTCAGATTCTCCAATAAGAGATACTATTCTCTCAAGAGCCACTGCCTTTTTAAGAAGCGTCTGAGCATCAAGGGCTGTTTGGTAATGAAGTTCACCCGCAATCTCAGCATTTAACGACGAAGAACTGGAACCTAAAAGATCAATGGCCGGAAAACGTCCTTCCTGATAAATTGAACGGGAAAGAATAATATTTGAATCAAGATAAGGAAATATTGCCTGAACGCCGCTATCGGTAAGGTCATCAGCAGGGACATAAATCGCCTCAAAAGTTGTGATAGCATTTTTCTGTGTCGAAACGAGACGTTCATGGAATGAAGCCATTTCAGAGGTAAGTGTTGCCTGATAGCCTCCTTCGGACGGAATCGCGTTAATAAGGGTTGAAAGCTCGTATCCAGACTGCGCAAAACGAAAAATATTGTCGATAAAGAAAAGCACATCTTTACCTAAGCTGTCGCGATAATATTCCGCAAGTGTTACCCCCGTAAAAGCAGTTCGAAACCTAAGGGCTGGATTCTCACCCATTGATCCGTAGATAAGACTCACCCCTTGCATAACCTTACTTTCCTTAAGCGTTTCAAACAGTTCTTCTCCTTCACGGGTACGCTCCCCAACACCGGTAAAAACCGTAACATTTTTCTCAGGATTAAGGATAACGAGGTTGTGAATAACTTCTGAAATAATAACCGTCTTTCCAACTCCCGCTCCTCCAAAGAGTCCTACTTTTCCTCCTTTTACAATTGGAGTAAAAAAATCTACCGGCTTGATCCCTGTCTCGAGCAGCTGATCCGGAATTTGTACGTTTGAAAACGCAACGTCTTTTGAAATAATCGGTCTTTGCTCTTTTACCTTGATCTCTCCCATTCCATCCTCGGGATCGCCCAACGTATCGACAACTCGACCAAGCATCTCAACTCCCACGGGAATTTTGATCGGCTGCTCGGTATTGATTACCTCAGATCCGTGGTGCAGAGGAGTGGCGTTTGTCAATGCGAGACAATAAAACGTATTAGGAGAGGCGGAGGTGTAGACCTCCATTTTTATCGTAGGATCTTCCTTATATATAAGGACGTCATAAATCTTCGGCTTCTCACCTGAAAATTCAACTTCAATAATCTGTCCTTTAACTGAAACTACTTTTCCAATAATCATGGTCTCCAAACTATCCCCATACTGCCAGACCCGAAATAGTCTCGAGCTGCTTTTTGTTTTGCATTTGATGTTTCAGCTGGTTTTTTATAACATTGAGTTTTTTTGATTCCTCATCAATGTGTATGAGCGCCTCCTCCATGGCGTTTACCCGAGAAGCGTGTCGCGCGAGCTGATTCTCCAAAAGAGTTTGGGAAAAAAGGTTTGCAATAATCTGCGTCTCAAAAAAGTAAAATATCTTCTCAAGTATCGGTTCAAAAATAAACCGATCCTCACGAGACAAGGGAGTAACAACTTCGCTTTCAAATATATTCTCTCCCGTAATACTTGTCCCGATAGGTGTTTGATTGACAACGTTATCAAATTTCCCATAGTATACGTGGACTTTCTCATACTGCAAAAACTTTTGCATCAAGTCCTTAATGTGATCAATCTCCACACCAATATCGGGAATATCAAAATACGTAAAGGGTCTCGCAGCATTCGAAGTTTCGTACATTTCTTTCCCTGCGCTTCCAATTATTAATACGTCTGATGTATTGGGGTCGCTTTCACGAAGCGCTTTTATAAAAAGTTTGTAGGTTTTTTGAGTCACCGCACCGTAAAGCCTTCCATTAGATGATAGATATACAAGAAGCGTTTTTCCGTTCTTCTGTAGAAGCGGCAGTATTGTTTTGTCCCCCGTTTTTCTTTTTGCCAAAAGCTCTTTTACTTCTCTGTCGTAAGAAGATTTCAAATCGACAAAAACATCTGAAAGGTCGGCGAGAAAATCGCGGGTTTTCAGAACAGAATCTTTAATCTTCTGCATCCTGATTACAGCAATCTCTTCGTAGCTTTGTGCAAGATCCTTTAAGCTATTTAAAGCCTCCAGATTCTCAACAATGATTTTTCTTTGTGCCATATTATTAGTTTATAGTTAGTAATCCGTAGTTTGTAGTAATTGCAAACGGACATTTTTCATAAATCGTCAATCGTATTTAGTCAATAGTCAACAAACTTAATTGCTCTTCGCAAATAATTCATCCTTGTGTTTTAGGACCGACTCGTTAAACACTTTTATGTCATTCGTGCTTGTAATATCATACAGTAATTTTTGTCGTGCCCGATCATAGTATAGATTTATTAGATACTTTTTCGCATTTTCTAGATCTTCCTTGCTTTGAATGAGCCCCTGCAAAATCATTGACACGATAATAAGCTGAACATTTCCTGGAATCGTTTCCTGATAAGGTTGACTGAAAAATTTATTGATCATATCCCCAAGCTGTAAATTTTTCTTAACATCATCAGTTAGCTCCTGTCCGAAGTGAGAAACGTTTTGCAACTTGTTGTACTCTGATAAAAAGGCGGTTAAATCCTTGTTAATCTCACGTGCCAGCTTTGTCAAAGTTTGTCTTCCAACCCTTGTAACCGATAACGGAACATTTACTGCTGGGCGCATTCCTTGATAATAAATATTAGCATCCAGATAAATATGTCCGTCGGTAATACCCATAACATTAGTTGCGATATATCCGGTAAAATCACCCTCTACAATTTCTATAACCGGAAGACAGGTTATTGAAACCTCTTTTGCTTGCGGGTGCTTAAAGTTTCCGGCACGTTCCAAAAGTTTTGAGTGAACATAGAATATGTCCCCCGGATATGAATCTCTGCCCGGAAAGCGGCGTGCAAGAAGAGAGAGCTCCCGGTAGAATTTTGCGTGCGAGGAAAGGTCATCCAAAACAAGTAAAGTGTGTTTTCCCTGATCCCTGAAGTATTCTGCTATGGACATTGCAGCATAAGGTGTCTGAAAGATGAGAGTAGGAGAGTCATAAGAGCTCGTTGCAACAATTACAACGTGATCCATAATTTTTTCTTTCACGAAAAATTCTTGAAGACGCTTAATATCGCTTTTTTTCTTTGCAATGGCTGCATAAATAACTGTATTTCCTTCATATATCTGGGTTTTAATGGTTGTCATCAGAAGCGACGTCTTTCCTGTTTTCCTGTCTCCAATAATAAGCTCACGTTGTCCACGCCCAAGAGGAATCATAAGATCCACAAGCGAAATGCCGGTTACAAGGTGGGTCGTTATTTTCTGACGTCCGGAAATTCCAACCGGCTTTGCATCAAGATTACGCATTTCTGTCGGTTTTTTGTAAGGGGCATTTGGATCGAGTGGGTCGCCGAGAGGATCAATTGTGTGCCCCAAAAGCTCGTGACCAACGGGTACAGAAAGAAGCTGGTTTGTCCGAGTCACCATTGTCCCTACCTTGACCGGCTCGTGTGAAAAAATTCGTGCCTCAACCTTGCCGCGGTTGATTGAGAATACTTCGGCTTTTTGACCTGACTCAAATAGAATTACTTCGCTTGTTCTTACTTTGGGCAAACCCTCGATAAATACAATTGGATGACTTACCTGATAAACAACTCCGTATTCTCCAGATTTTTGTAATAACTCGTTAAATTGTGAATTCATTTTCTTGGTACACCTTTCCAGCACATTGGGATCCTAAGCTTAGAATTCCACGTGGACAAGTTGTC
>JADMIO011456530.1_pt1 | contig 32529 bp, 20 predicted proteins | sample 8958161 | NCBI WGS metagenome assembly JADMIO01 (sample SAMN16585339, study PRJNA669376) | soil metagenome | isolation source: Crop rotation soil | place: USA: Cullars Rotation, Alabama | collected 2011
CCCGGCCATCGAACTGCCCGGCCGCGAGCCGATGGGGCCGCTGTTGCTTTCGTCACTGGGCGATTCGCTGACGCTTCCCCGCGTCCGCCTGCTCGCCGGCACCGCATTCGAGGACCTGATCGGCAACAATCGTCCGCCGTCCTTGCCGCTGCTGCTGTTCTACGGTCACCCTCCCGCCGTCGAGCAATGCGCGGACGGCTTGCAGTACGCCAATTTCGGGTTCGACCAGTCCCTGCCGTGTCACGGTTTTTTCGACGATGGCTCGGTGACGTTCGACTGGCTGGCGGCGCTGACGCCGGCCACGGCGCAAGCCCAGCGTTTGCAGGCGCTGGCCGCGTCGTCCCAATACCTGCAAAACCTGAACAGGACCAACGGCACGCCGAACAGGGGATTGCTGCAAGCGTTGGCGGCGCTGCATCGCCGGCTCGTCGAGCGGGGTGGCGGCGTCATCGCGCTGGTGCCGCCGATGATGCCGGACCTGGAAAAGGACATCCTGGCGTTGCCGGTGGCCGGCCCGCAGCTCCGGCAATTCCACGCCGCCATGAAGGAATGGGCGGCGGAAAACCGCATCCGGCTGCTGGACTTCGGCGCTTCCGATCGTTTCGGCTGCGTGACGCGGGAGTTCATCGACGCGCACCACGCCAAGCCCGACTGCTGGACCCGGCTGTTCAAGCAAGCGGGCTAAGCCCCCAGCTCGCGCAGCAGCTCCTTGCTGAAATACCGCGCATCGACTTCGATCGAATGGCGCGGCGCCTTCGAAAAATTCCAGTGCGGATGGGCGACCTCGCGCGCAATCTTCGCCGCGATGTCGCGCGGGCGCGACAGGGCGCCGGCGATCTGCCGGGCCGCGATGCGGGCCTGGTAATCGGCGAACCGCCAGATGCAACCGATCGGCTGGAACAGGCCGATGAAATGGATGTTGGGAATCGTCGCGTGCATCATCTTGAGATAGAGCGGCGGGGTCTGGTCCGGAGACCAGTCGACGACCGAAGCCGGCAGGAACGGAAACGAGAAGCGATAGCCCGTCGCCCATACGACGGTGTCGAACGGCTCCCTGCGGCCATCGGTGAACTCCACGACTTCGCCGTCGAAGGCGCGGATGCCCCTGCGGGCCTGCACCTGCCCGGATCGCAGCGCCTCCAGGATCGCCGAATTCAGCGTGGGATGCATTTCCAGCGGACCGCCGGACGGACGCTCGAGGCCGTAGTTCTCGAAGCGTCCGATCGCAAGGTGCAGGGACAACCGCAGGAGCGGCTGAAGCAGCGGCCCGGGGATCAGCCCGCGCCAGAAGTCGACGACCTGGTCAATCGGCTGGCCGAACATCAGTTTCGGCGCGATGTAGCAGCCGTGCCGCATGCTGATGCAGGTGGTCCGCGCGACGCGGGATATGTCGGCGGCGATGTCGCACGCCGAATTGCCGGCGCCGACCACCAGCACCCGCTTGCCGCGAAATCCGTCGGCGCGCCGGTACACGCTCGAATGCAGCGCCTCGCCGGCGAACCGGCCGGGATAGTCCGGGACGTAGGCCTCCCGGTGATGGCCCGAGCAGACCAGCAGATGGTCGAACACCTCGGGCTTTGGCGAATTCGCCAGACGCAACGTCCAACGGCCGTCCCCGGCGCGCGTCACGTTCTCGACGCGCGTGTTAAGGCGGATGTGCGGGCGCAGATCGAAGTGCGCCACATAGGCATCGAAATAGGCGACGAGCTGGCGGTGCGACGGGAAATCCGGGAAGTCCGCCGGCATCGGGAAGTCGTCGAACTGCGATAGTCCCTTGGACGAGATGATGTGGGTGCTTTCGTAGACGCAGGCGCGGTCGGTGCTCTCGCGGAACACCCAGTTGCCGCCGATGGCGTCGGTCTCGTCATAGCAGGCGATGTCGCGCAGGCCGGCGGCGAGCAGATTCTTGACGGCGGTCAGGCCGCAGGGCCCGGCGCCGATCACGGCGACGCGCGGCTGAGAGGCGACGCCGTTCGCGGGGCGTGCGGTCAGTGGATCCATGGCACGATGCGCGCGGTGCGCTGCATGTAGGCGCGGTATTGCTCACCGAACTCCTGCACCATCATCCGCTCCTCACGCGGAAAGCGGAACAGGTACAGCATCAGCGCGCCGGCGAGGCCCGCAGGGCCGGCGATCCAGTTGGGCAGCAGCAGGGTCTGGGCAACGCCCCACAGGATGAACGCCAGGTACATCGGGTGGCGGACATGCGTGTACACGCCGTCCGACACCAGGCGGTGCTGCTCGCGGATTTCGAGGCTCATCGACCAGTTGCGGCCGAGATCGCGATGCGTGCGGTAGAACAGATAAAGGGCGGCCAGGAAAACGGCCGAGCCGAGCCAGGCGAACGCGTCAACGAAGCGATAGTTCGCGAAGGCCGGGACCTTGGCGACCACATAGACGAAGGGGATGAGCCCGTTCGTCATGACCATGATGGTCAGCACCGTCCAGTCGGCCCAGTCGCGGTGGCTGCTCCGCACCGGTTCCTTCCAGGCGCGGATGTGATGAGGCAGGCGAAGCAGGAACCACGCGACCACGCAAATCCACCAGACATTCTCCGCGACGATGGCCGGGACCGTCATGGCGCCGACCCGCGGCTTGCTGCGTGGCGTTGCGGTGGCCTCGCCATCGCGATCAGGCCGCGCCGGTCAAAGCGTCGTTGCGTCGTGCCGGAACCGCCGCGCCCATCGTTCGCCGCGCCGCCTCGAGCTGCGACACCGTGCGCTTGATCTGCCGCAGCGGAATGGCAGGCCAGGTGTGGTGCTCCCAGTGCATCCACGTGTTGGCTGGAAGATAGAGCAGCCGCTGCCAGAGCGGCGGCTGGCCCAGCCGGTGCGTCCATTCGGTGCCGATGTGCTCGGAATAGCAGCGCAGCCGATAGGCCGCGAAGAACGACGTGAACAGCGAGCCGTACCAGAGCAACGCAACAGCGAGGGCCGATCGCCACCCGAGCAGGCCAATCAGCAAGGTGATCATCGCGACCGGCCACAGCAGCAGCCCGGCGGTCTCCGCAACGAGCCGCCGCTTCGGCTCGCCGGGGCGCCATTGCAGCAGGTCATACCAAAGCACCAGCAGCTCGTACGAGCCCATGCCCATCAGGTCGGTGAAGTAGAGCTTCAGCCGGTTGGCGTCCGGCGACCATTTCCTGCCGAACATCCGATACATCATCAATTCGGGATCAGCGTCGGTCCCGACCGAGCGATGATGTTGCAGATGCCAGCGACGATAGCCGCTCGAACTGAACGCCATCGGCCAGGCGACAAACAGATTGGCGAGCAAGTCGTTGAAGGCCTTGCTGCGGCTGACGTGGAAGTGGGTGGCGTCGTGCAGCAGGACGGCAAGCGCATGCTGACGCGTGCCGATGACGAAAGCGGCCACGAGATACGCCGCCAGGTGACCGGTGTGGCATGCGAGCCCAACCGCCACCGCGATCACGAGCCAATTGACGCCGACGGCGGTCAACCAATGGAGGTTGAGAACTGGACGGCGAACCCGCTTCGCACCCGCCATGGTTCACCCGAAGGGTCTACTGCTCTATCGCCGGCGCGCCGCCCGACCGGCTTGCGGACCCCGTGGTGGCTTGCGGCGGACTCCCGCTGTGGGTGGGCGCTGGCGCTGGCGCCTGCTCCGGCTTCGGCGCCGCTGCACGGGCCAGCGCACTCCGGACGTGACCGATCACCATCTGCTGGACGACCGGGTCCTTGTCGATGTTCATGTGGCCGATGTTCGGGCGCTTGCTCAGATCGATGTTCCGCAGCACGCCGCTGAAGCGCGGCCCTTTGGCGACGCGTTTGCCTGAACCCTGCTCGACATAATAGTTCACGTACTGCTCGACATGCCCGGATGCGGTCGTGCCCCAGATGCAATCGAGCGCCACCGCCAGCTTGACCGGCACGTTGAGCTCGGCGAGCCGCCCGGCGATATCCGCCACCGCGCCGGCGCCCGCCGAGTGCCCGATCAGGATGATGGTGCGCTCCCGGCCGGCCTTGTAGCTCGCCGCCGCGTCCGCGGCGATCGAGGCCCACACCGCGTGATTGTGGGTGGTTGCATTGAGGCCCATCTTGGCGAGCTTGTCGCAGACCTCATCCATGCCGAGGGAAAAGACGTTGAAAATTCCCCGGATACAATAGATGTGATGACCGGCCTTCGAGCCGGCCGCCGGTTGCGCGGCCGCAGGGCCAACGCAGACGAGCGACGTCAGCAACGCGGCGCCGGCCAGGGTGCGCGATATCCACCGCATCGATCGGAATTGAGAAAAGGCCAACGGAGCCATCGATATCCCCCGCCTTTGTATCCCCAGCGTATTACGGGCACCGCGAACCCTACAACGGGGCTGATGCCTTTGTATTGCGCCGGTCGAGCAACCGTCACTAGAATGGCCGTAAAGGGCGGTGGGCGTGACGATTTCTCGCAAGAGCGACCCTTTCCGGGTCTGGATTGTTGACACCAGCCGGGCTCCCGGTGACGCGGATTTCGACGCCCTGGATTCCGTCGAACGGGAACGCTCACTGCGGTTTGCGCGCGCCGCTGACCGCCAGGCCTTTGTCAGGACCCGGGCCGCATTGCGGCACCTGCTGGCGGACGCCCTGGTCACGACACCGCGCTCGATCCGCCTGGCCCAGAACTCCTGGGGCAAACCGTTCGCCATCTCCGATGCGCTGCCCGTTGATTTCAACGTCTCGCATTCGGCCACGCTCTCCGTGGTGGCGCTCTCGGATGGCCGCCGCATCGGCGTCGACGTCGAGCAGATCAGGCCGGTTCCGGACAAACGGGAGATTGTGACCGAGGTGCTTGGCGCCGATATCGCCGACACGCTCTGCAATCTCGACGGGATCATTCAGGATCGCGCTTTCCTGAAGCTGTGGACCGCCGCCGAGGCCTACGTCAAAGCGACCGGGACCGGCTTTGCCGGGCTCGACGGACCCATCCCGCTGTCGCTTTCGGCGGGAACCGGCGCCGTCTCCTTGCTTACCGCGGATCCTGCCGCGGCGCCGTGGGCCCATTTCGAGTTGAAGCTGCCCGACGGCTATTGCGGCAGTCTCGTGGTGGAAAATCTCGGCGGCAGTCCATGCGAGCCCGTCACACCGGCAGCGATGACCTTGTGAGGCCGGTACACCGTAAGTTCTAGAATGAGAGTGGCATAGCGATCGTGCGACGGACGACCACAGACAGTGCCTTCGGTCCCGGCGTGGCCATCATCGGGATGGGCTGCCTGTTGCCAGGCGGCATCGACTCGCCGCAGGCGCTTTGGAAATTCCTGTGCGAGGGACGCGAGGGCATCAGCGAAGTTCCGCCCGATCGCTGGAATAATACCGCGGTGTACGATCCCGATCCCGGCACGCCGGGCCGGACCGCGACGCGTCGCGCCGGCTTCGTGACCGACGTCGCCGGTTTCGATGCCGCCTTCTTCGGCATTTCCCCCCGTGAAGCCGCCGTCATGGATCCCCAGCAACGCATGCTGCTGGAGACGACCTGGCTTGCGCTGGAAGATGCCGGCGTGCCGGCCGAAAAGCTGTCCGGCTCGAAGACCGGCGTCTATGTCGGTATCTCTCACAGCGACTATCACGGCATCCAGAAATTCGGCCGGCCCGAGATCGATGTCCACACCAGCACCGGCGGCGCGCTGAGCATCGCATCGAACCGGCTGTCGCATCGCTTCAATCTGAGAGGGCCGAGTCTCTCGGTCGATACCGCGTGCTCCTCGTCACTGGTCGCGCTGGACCTTGCCTGCGCGGCGCTGCAACGCGGCGAATGCGAGATGGCGCTGGTCGGCGGCGCCAACGCGATTCTCACGCCCGACGTCACGATCACCTTCAGCCGCGCCTCAATGCTGTCGCCGGACGGCCGCTGCAAGGCCTTCGACGCCCGCGCCAACGGCTATGTTCGGGCCGAGGGCGCCGCCATGGTCGTGTTGAAGCCGCTTGACCGCGCGCTCGCCGACAACGATCGCATCTACGCGGTGATACGCTCGACCGCGGTCAACCAGGACGGCCAGACCACGACGATCACGGTTCCGAGCCGGACCGCCCAGATCGAAATGCTCGAGGAGGCATGCCGGCGCGCCGCCATCGATCCGGCCCAGATCGGTTATGTGGAAGCGCACGGCACCGGCACACCCGTCGGAGACCCGATCGAGGCGGAGGCCATCGGCACCGTGTTCGGCAAGCCGCGGCCCGGCATCGCGCCCTGTCTCATCGGCTCGATCAAGACCAACATCGGCCATCTCGAGCCCGCGGCCGGCATCGCCGGGCTGATCAAGGCGACGCTGTGCGTCCAGCACGGCAGCATTCCGCCGCACCTGCACTTCGAAACGCCCAATCCGAACATCCGGTTTCAGGACCTCGGCATCGAGATCTGCCGGACCCAGACCGCATTCCCGGACCGCGCGATCGAACGGATCGCGGCGGTCAATTCGTTCGGATTTGGCGGGACCAACGCCTGCGCGATCGTGCAGCAGCCGCCCCTCGGGCCGGCAGAGAAGCCGGTGGAGAAGGATTCGCCTTGGCCCTTCACCGTGCCTTTGTCGGCAGCGAACCGCAATGCACTTGAAGCGCTGGCCGCGAGAGTGGCCGATGCGGTTTCGGATGAAAGCGTATCGTGGCCCGATGCCGTCGGCACCCTGGCGCTGCGACGGTCGCACCTCGAACACCGCGCCGTCGTCATCGCCAGATCACGCGAAGACGCCGTCACACACCTCCGGTCGATCGCCCACAAGGAAGCTCATGCCGGGGTGATCAGCGGCCGCCGCCGCTCCGAGCCGCGCACGGCTTTCGTCTTCACCGGCCAGGGCGCGCACTGGTGGGCCATGGGTCGCGGACTGCTGGAGAGCGATCCGGTTTTCCGTCAGACGGTCGAGCGGTGCGACGAGGCGTTCCGGGCTCTCTCCGGCACTTCGATCATTGCCGAGCTGATGGCGAGCGAGGAGAAATCGAAACTCGACCACACGATTGTTGCGCAACCGGCGACGTTTGCGTTGCAGCTCGGGCTTGCCGCGCGTTGGAAGCAGTGGGGCATCCTGCCGGGCGCGGTGGTGGGTCACAGCATCGGCGAGATGGCGGCCGCCTGCGTGGCCGGCGCGCTTTCGTTCGAAGACGCGATCAAGGTCGTTTTTCATCGCAGCCGCTTGCAGGAGCAGATGCGACTGCAAGGGGGCATGGCGGCGGTCGGCTTGTCGGCCAAGGAAGCCGGCACAATGCTCGACGACATGCGGTCCGGATTGGAGATCGCTGCCATCAATGCGCCGGAGCTTGTCACCGTCGCGGGATCGAGCGCCGAGATCGAGCGCCTGCTGGCGGAACTCGCTGTGTCGCGCAGCGACGTGTTCGCCCGCCGGCTGCACGTCGACTATGCGTTCCATTCGCGGCAGATGGATGCATTCGAAGCCGAGCTGCGCGCCAACCTCGACGACGTCGCTTCACAACGGGGCGGCATCCCGATGTTCTCGACCGTCACCGGCCGCGCAGTCGAGCCGAACGAGCTGACGGCCGAGTATTGGTGGCGCAACATGCGCTTCCCTGTGCTGTTCCGCGATGCCGTCGACACCGCGATCGAGGCCGGGTTCAACACCTTCGTGGAGCTGGGGGCGCATCCGGTTCTGACCGGCCCGGTCCGGAGCTGCCTCGCGCATCATGGGCGCGAAGGAACCATCGTTGGCTCCTTGCATCGCGACGAACCTGACGTCGAGGCCATGACCAAGGCGCTCGCCCAACTTCACGTGTCGGGCGTCGCGATCGATTGGCCGAACGTCGTTCAGAAGCCGTGGAATTTCACCGAACTGCCGGGCCAGCGATTTGAAAAGTCGAAGTTCTGGGCCGAGTCGGAAGAGTCCGTCGCGGCGCGGATGGATGGGCCGGTCCATCCCCTGCTGGGATATCGGCTGAAAACCTCGACGCCGGTCTGGCAGGCGTACGTCAATCCAGGCACGCCCCGTTTCCTGGTCGACCACTCGGTCGGCGGCACGGTGGTTTTTCCAGCAGCCGGTTATGTCGAATTGATCCTGGCCGCCGGCCGCGAGCTCCTCGGCGCGCTTCCTTGGGAGATCGAAAATGTTTCCTTTCATGAAGCGCTGGTGCTTGGTCCGCACGAATTTGCTCTGCTACAAACGTCGGTTGACACAAGGCGCGGCAGCATCGAAGTGACAAGCCGCGTCCGCGGGCGCGATGCGGGCTGGAATTTGCGAGCGTCGGCTCGCCTGCGCAACTGGTCCGGAACTCCATCCGGGCTCAAGCCATGGCAACCGAACATCGAACCGCCGGTCCACTTCGAGCGCGACCGCTTTTACCGGCAGCTTCGGATGGAAGGCCACGATTTCGGCCCGGCATTTCGGGGCGTCGATATCGTCTGGCGCGAAAAGGGCGAGGTGCTCGGCTTGGTCAACTTGCCGGCCGATGCTGCATCACCCCGGGGCTATCTCATGCATCCGGCCCTGCTGGATGCATGCTTCCAGACCATCCGCGGCTTTCGCGACATCGATGGCGCCGATTCTCTCACCGACGCCACCATCGCGCTGCCGATCTCGATCGGCCGGCTGCGGCTCTTCAAGGAACCTGGACCTACTGTGTATTGCCGGACGATCGCGGTGGAGGAGAAACCCACCGAGATCGCCGCCGATTTGACGGTGATCGACGAAGCCGGCGCGATTGTCGCGATGATCGAAGGCTTTCGCTGCCGGCGCGTGGCGAAGTCCCGGGAGCAACACGGCTCGAACAGCCTGGCGCTCTACCAGGAACGCTGGATCGAGATTGCTTCGCTTGATCCGGCAAGCTCCGCTGCGCCGGTCGCGGGAGCGGGCGGCTGGCTGATCCTGTGCGATCGCCGCGGCCTGGGGGCACGAATTGCGCAATTGCTGGCCGAGCGCGGCATCCCGGCGGTTCGGGTGTATGCGGCAAACGCCTACCGCGAACTCGGCGGTGGGGAATTCGAGGCCCCTCCCCACCACGACGCTCTGGCGGCTGTGCTGGCCGCCGTCTCCAGCCCGATCTCGCACATTCTTCACCTTTGGACACTCGACCACCGCGACGGCCCGCTGCACGCGGACGCGATCCGAGCCTCGCAGGATACCGGCACGGCTGCACTGCTGGCGCTCACGCGCGCCGCCGCAGCATTGGAATCCAAGCCGAAGCTTGTGATCGCGACCGCCGGAGCGACCAGCGCCGACGGCAAATCGAAGCCCGGCCGCGCAGCCATCCAGCATGCATCGCTGGCGGGCGCGGCGCGCTCGATCGGCAACGAATTTCCCGAGATGAAGCCGCGCGTGATCGATCTCGATCCGGACTACGTTTCGGCCGAGACACTGCTGCGCGAGGCGATGGAGGACAGCGAGACCGAGATAGCGATCCGTGGCGGCACTCGGTACGGCAGCCGCCTGGAGCGTGTCGCCGAAGAGGCGCTGCCGCTGTCGCGGGTGGCCTGGAACACCAAAGCACGAACGCCGTCATTCCGGCTGACCATGACGAGCCCGGGCGTGCTCGAGAACCTGATCCTGCGCGAGATGCCGGCGCCTACGCCCGATGCCGGTCAGGTGGTGGTCGAGGTTCATGCCGTCGGATTGAACTTCCGCGACGTGATGGCGGCGACCGGCCTGCTGCCCGCCGAGGCAGAGGAGCAGCCTGCCTGGCAGAACCTCGGCTTCGAGTGCGCCGGACTGGTCAGAAGCGTTGGGAGCGGCGTCGATCCGGCACTCGCCGGCCGGCGCGTCGTCGCAGTCACCAGCGGCAGCTTCGCGTCGCACGTCTGCGTAAGCGCCGCACTGGTGTTCCCGGTCCCCGATCAATTCACGTTTGCACAGGCGGCCGCCCTGCCGACCGCGTACGCAACCGCCCAGTACAGCCTCGTGACCATTGCGCGCATCCGCGCCGGCGACAGGGTCCTCATCCACTCGGCGACCGGCGGCGTCGGCCTCGCGGCGATCTCGGTGGCCCGCAAGCACGGCGCCGAAATCATCGCAACCGCGGGCAGCGACGAGAAGCGGGACTATCTGCGGCGGCTTGGCATCAAGCACGTCTTCGGCTCACGCTCACTCGATTTTGCCGATGAAGTGCTGGCGGCCACCAGCGGCCGCGGCGTCGATATCGTCCTCAATTCGCTGCCCGGCCCGTTCCTCGAAAAGGGCTTGTCGGTGCTGGCTCCCGGCGGCCGCTTTCTCGAGATCGGCAAGCGCGACGTCTATGCCGATACCGCGATCGGGCTGAAGAGCCTTCGCCGCAACGCGGCGTTCTTCGCCATCGATCTCGCTCGCCTCGCGGTGGAACAGCCCCAAGCCCTGCGCGCCGAACTGGAGGGCGTGTTCGCCGATCTCGTCGGCGGTGGCTTGCAGCTCCTGCCGACTGTGGATTTTTCGATCACCGAGGCCGCCGAAGCGTTCCGCCACATGGCGAGGGCGCGTCACATCGGCAAGGTGGTGGTGTCGCTCGACGGCGCCGCCCCGTCGGTCGAGACGCATCGTGACATCCGGCAGATCGTTCGCGCGGAGGCCGCCTATCTGGTCACCGGAGGGCTCGCAGGATTCGGTCTCGCGACGGCGCGATGGCTGGTCGAGCAGGGCGTCCGGCATCTCGTGCTTGTCGGCCGCTCGGGCGGCAACGAAGAATCGGCGGCTGCCATTGACGAGATGCGGGCCGCTGGCGCCACCGTCGTCGCGCTGGCCGCGGACACCTCGGTGTTCGAAGATGCTCGCCGGGTGATCGACGAGATCGGCCGGCAGGGTGTTCCGCTGCGCGGCATCGTCCACGCCGCGGGCGTGATCGACGATGCGCTGGTGTCCGCCCTGGAGCCGGAGCGCATCGAGCGCGTGTTCGCGCCCAAGGTGATGAGCGCGTGGCATCTGCACGAGCTGACCCTTGGCATGCCGCTCGACTTTTTCGTCTGCTATTCGTCGGTGGCGGCCGCGCTGGGCTCGGTCGGGCAAGCTCATTACGCCGCGGCCAATGCGGCCTTGGACGCGTTTGCCGCGATGCGCAACGCGCAGGGGCTGCCGGGGCTTTCGATCGGGTGGGGTGCGATTGGCGACGTCGGCTACCTGCGGCGGAATTCCGACGTCGCCCGCTATCTCCAGCAGACCGGCGTGGGCGTGATTCCGGTCCAGGACGCCCTCACCGCACTGGGCAGGCTGCTCGGCCGGGACTGCGGCAGGATCACGTTCGCCAATATCAACTGGTCGCTGCTGGCGCGCTCCAGTCCGGCGCTGCTGGCGGCGCCGCGAACCGCTGCGCTGGCGGCGCTGCATGCCGACGACAAGAAGTCCGGCCAGCAGCTCCGCGCACAACTGCTCGGGGTCGCCGCCGCGGCTCGCGCGCCCATCGTCACGCGCTTCGTCCGCGAGCAGATCGCCAGCGTGCTGAAGAGCCGGCCGGACGCGGTCGAGCTCGACCGGCCGCTGGTCGAGGTCGGGCTCGATTCGCTGACCTCGTTCGAGCTGAAGAATCGCATCGAGGCGGAGCTCGGCACCAGCCTGACGATCGGCGCATTCCTGCAACGGCCGACGGCGCGGCATCTCGTCAACGTGGTGCTCGAAAAGCTCGACACCGCCGCCAGCGACCCGGCCGACGCGCGGAGCGCCGGCGCCGCGGCGCTGGAGCCGACCATGTCGGTCGGGCAGGAGGCGCTCTGGTTCGTCGAGCAGATCGCCCCCGGCAATCCCGCCTACGGATTGGCGATGTGCATCGGCGTCAGGCCGCAGCCCGACGAGAGTCTGATCAACACCGCGTTCCAGCACGTGGTGGCGCGCCACGAGTGCCTGCGGCTGTCGTTTCCGTCCGACGCGACCGGGCCGGTACCCACCGAAGCCGCACCGGAGACGTTCCGGCTGAACTTCATCGACGCGACCGGCTGGGACGAGACGGAGCTGCGACAGGCGCTCGATCGATCAGCCAATATGCCGTTCGACCTGGCCGGCGGCCCGCTCATCCATCTGCATCTCTACCGCCGGCCGGACCGGGATATCCTGCTTCTGCATGCCCACCACATCATCGCCGACGCGATGTCGATTGCCATCGTGGTCCAGCAGATGTTCGAGGCCTACTTCGCGCTGCGCGCCGGCCAGCCGGTGCGGTGGGGACGGCCGGCGCGCTCGTTCGCGGCCTACGCGGTCGCCCAGCGCAAGATGCTGGAGACCTCGGCCGGCGAGCAGCACCGTGCCTTCTGGCGGGAGCAGCTCCTCGACGCGCCGAGGCTGACCACGCTGCCAACCGATTTCCCGCGCCCGGACAGCCAACGCGGCCGGGGCGCCTCGACCAACATCGTGATTCCCCGCTCGCTCGGCCGCGCCCTCAGCCAGCTCGCCCAGCGCGAGGGCACGACGCTGTTCACCCTGCTGTTCTCGGCGTTCAACATCTTCCTGCATCGGGTCGGCGGCAACCGCGACCTCGTGATCGGCGTGCCCGCCGGCGGCCGGACCCGGGCCGAGCTGGAAGATTGCGTTGGCTACCTGGTCAATCCGCTGCCGATCCGCACCACCATCGAGGATGGCCTGACCATCCGGCAACTGCTGTCGAAGTCCGACGTCGCGGTCCGTTCGGCGCTCTCTCACCAGGAGTTTCCGTTCTCCAGCATGGTGCGCGACCTGGAGCTCGGCCGCGACCCGACTCACTCGCCCATCTTCCAGGTCATGTTCGCCATGGAGCGCTCGGCGGTGATCGACTCGCACGGGCTCGCGGTGACGCTTCTGAACACCGAAGGCGCATCGATCGCGATCCGCGAATTCAACATCGAGGTGGTCGCCGTGCGGCGCGACCGGGCGCAGTTCGATCTCACGTTCGTGCTCGAGGAATTCGACGGCCAGATCTATGGCGTCATCGACTACCGCGCCGATCTGTGGAAGCCGTCCACGATCGAAAGCTTCGCCTCGCGCTTCCAGTCGATCCTGGAGGAGGTTGCCGAGTCCATCGAGCGCCCCTGTCAAAGCCCGTCGACCGAAACGCCGGCCGGGCGATCGCTCACCGGTCCCGCCCTGCCGGAATTCCCCGACATCAGCGATGCTATTTTCGAAACGGCACGGCAGATGCCCGACCGGATCGCGGTCGAGGCGGTCGACGGCCGCCTGACGTACCGCGAATTGGCCGCCCGTATCGGCACCGCGGCCGCCGCCCTTCGCGCGTGCGGCATCGGGCCGGGATCGATCGTCGGCCTTTGCCTCGCGCGGACCAGTGCGCTGCCGGTTGCGATGGCCGCCGTGCTCGAAGCCGGCGCCGCCTATGCGCCGCTCGATGCCAACCAGCCAGCGGCGCGATTGGGCCGGATTGTCGAGGATGCCGCGCCGCAGCTCATGATCGTCGACCAGGAGCATGCCGCGCTGGTTGCGCCTCTCACTTCGTGCCCCCTCATCACGTTCGACGCGCTGACCGCGCCGGCACCCGCCGGCGACCGGGCCCGGGAGCGAAGCGAGCTCTGCTATGTGATCCACACCTCGGGGTCGACCGGCGTCCCCGTCGGCGTCGAAGTCCGCCGTGATTCGCTCTCCAGCTTTGCCGCCGCCATGGCGCGGGAGCTGCCCCTGACCGCGGACGACACAATTCTCGCAGTGACCACCGTGTCGTTCGATATCGCGGCGCTCGAACTGCTCCTGCCCCTCACACTCGGCGCGCGCGTGGTGGTCGCGGATGGCGCCACGGCGCGCGACGGCGGCCGCCTCGTCGCGCGTGTCGCCGAGGGCGACATCACCGCCATGCAGGCCACACCGGCAACCTGGCAAATGATGCTCGATGCCGGCTGGGCCGGCACCCGCCGTTTCCTCGCGCTGGTCGGCGGCGAACGCCTGCATCCGGCGCTGGCCGGAAAGCTGCTCGAAAAGACATCGGCGCTCTACAATATGTACGGCCCGACCGAGACCACGATCTGGTCGACCTGCGCCGAGATTGTCCAGGGCTCCGACGATGTCCCGATCGGTCATCCCATCGCGAACACGATCTGCCGCATCGTCGACGAAAACCTGAAGCCCGTTCCGCATGGCGCTGTCGGAGAGCTTCTGATAGGCGGGCTCGGCGTCGCACGCGGCTATCGCAACGATCCGAAGCGCACCGATGAACGCTTCGTCCCCGATCCGATCGACGCGGACCGGCACGGCCGCTGCTTCCGGACCGGCGACTTTGTCAGCATCAACCAGGTCGGCGAGCTGATCTTCCATGGACGGCGGGATCAGCAAGTCAAAATCCGTGGGTTCAGGGTGGAGCTGGGCGAGGTCGAAGCCGCCGCCAGCTCGCACCCCGCCATCCGCGAGGCCGCAGCGGTGCTGCACGGCACAGACCTGTCCAGGGCCAAGATCGTCGTTTACGCGACCCGGGCAGCGGCGGCGAGCTGCGATGAATCCGCGTTGGCGAACCACCTGAAGTCGTTGCTGCCGCCCTACATGGTGCCGGCGTCCGTGGTGCTGCTCGACCGCTTGCCGCGGTTGCCGAACGGCAAGCTCGATCGCGCGCGCCTGGCGGCCGAAGGAGCAACGACCGCGCGCCGCCTGCAGCCGGCTTCCGCGCCGCGCAATGAAACCGAGGAAAAGCTTTGGGTGATCGCCAAGAGCGTTCTCGATATCGACGACGTCGGCGTCGATGACGATTTCTTCGCTGTCGGAGGCACCTCGCTGCTCGCCATGCGCTATCTGGCGCGCGTCAGCGACGTGTTCGGCGTCCACGTCGGACCGAACGACATCATCCGGGCACCCACCGTCGCGACGTTGGCGGAACTGATCACGGCACGAAGCGCCGAGGAAGCGCCGTTGACGCCGGCCGGAACCGAACCCGACCGGTTGCCGGCGACACTGTGGCGGCCGCTCGCGCTCGCCCGCGCCGAAGGCACCCTCGCCGGCGTCGATGCCGCCGCGATCGCCTACCTGCCTGACGACATCTTCCAGTTCGCACCGTTCCAGGCGGCGCTTGAGAAGATGAGGAGGAGCGGCCGATCGCGCCCGCATTGGGCCGGGCATTGCGGGCTTTCGCTCGGAAACATCGCGTTGATCGTCGCGCCCGTGACCGGCCGCGAATTGTTTACCGACCCGGATGCGACCCGGGCCCACATCGACGAAGCCGTTGCCTACGCGGCCCGCCTCGGCGCCCGCACGGTTTCGCTGACTGGGCTCATCCCCGCCGCGACCGACTTTGGCACGTCCCTGAGCAAGGTCGACGGTGTCGAGCTGACGACCGGCCACGCGGCGACCGCGGTGTCGATGGGCCTCACGATCCAGTCGGCCGCGGCTGCTGCCGCGCGCGATCTTCGCCGGGCGCGGATGTGCTTTGTGGGGCTCGGCGCCATCGGCACCGCCACGCTGCGCACCGTGCTCGGCTGCCTGCCTCACCCGGCGAGCCTGACTCTGTGCGATGTCCCGGCCAAGCGCGACTACCTGGAGGCGCTGGCACGGGAAGCCAGGATGGTGATGAACTTTTCCGGCGAGATTTCCATTGTCGAAAGCGCCGGATCGCTTCCCGAGATCGCATACGAGGCGGACTGGTTCGTCGGCGCCACCAACGCCACCGGTGTCATCGACATCGCGTGTCTGCGGCCCGGCTCCATCATCGTCGACGACTCATTCCCGCTCTGCTTCGACCTGGCCGCCGCCCGGCGGCGACTCGAATCCGCAGGCGATGTGCTGTTCGTCAACGGCGGATCGGTGGGCCTCAACGAACCGTTGCGTTGGACCTGCGCTTTGCCGGCCGGCGTACCCAGCGTATCGAAAAGCCTGCTCGCGCAGGCGATGCTGCCGTCGAGCGAGATGATCACCGGCTGCATCGTCTCATCGGTGCTGCCGCGGGATGGCTTCGCGCCCACCTGCGGGCCGGTTGCCCTCGACCACTGCCGGATCTATTGGCACGGCTTCCATCGGTTGGGGCTTGCGGCGGCGCCACTCCATTGCGGCTCCTGGTCCCCGAGCGCTCTCGACCTCGAAAGGTTCCGCAGCGTCGCGGCGTCATCGGCCGGGCACTCGAAGTCGGTGCGGCTGCAAGCCTGATCTTCCGAACGTCTTCACGGGCGCATTCCCGTTGAACGTGAGCGGGTTTCTTCGGATGATGATCCCGCGCGTCGAGACGGCCGGCGGCAACGGGAAGCGCCGGTTCCCGCGAAGGAGATTGAGCCGCGATGCCTCGCGTCGGACAACCGGGCCTCCGAAGCCTGCTGCTGGCGCTCTCGTTGCTGGCAACCCCGGCGTCGGCCGCAGACGTGACGGGCATCTGGCTCGGTCATGACAAGGATGGCCACGTCGAGATCCGTCCGTGCGGGAGTTTCATGTGCGGTTTCATCATCTCGATCCTCGACAAGAGCATTCCGCCCAATCCGACCGACATCTACAACGAGAAGCCTGAGCAGCGTTCGCGGCCGATCTGCGGACTGCAAGTGCTCGGCAATTTGAAAAACGAGGGCAGCAGTTGGGACGGCGGCTGGGTCTATGACCCCAGGCGCGGCAAGACCTACGATGCCGATATGTGGCTGACCGATCCCAATACGCTTTCGGTGCGCGGCTATGTGGGAGTCAAGATCATGAGCGAGACCAAGGTCTGGACTCGCGCCCGGCGAGATGTCCCCCGATGCACCCGGCCGCGTCCGTGAACCCGCGGGCCAGCGGGCCGTGAGCGCCTCGCCCAGGAGCGTCGCCGTCACGGGGGGATCGGGCCAGCTCGGCACCTTGGTCATCAGGCGGTTGGTCAACGACCCCGACGTCGAACGGGTGATCGCGATCGACTTGCAACCGCCCTTTGTCGCCTCGCCAAAGCTGACCGCGGTCCGGGCCGACATCCGCGACGGAGATCTGGCGCGCCATCTCGACAACTGCGAGGCGCTGGTCCATTGCGCGGCTCTGGTCGCAAGCGGCGCGCCTGACGAAATGGTTCGCTCGGTGAATGTCGAGGGCGGCAAGAACGTCTTCCGCGCCGCGGTGACGGCGGGCCTCCACACCATCGTCCACATGTCGTCGATCACGGCCTATGGCTGCATGGCGGATCACCCGGTGCCGCTCCGCGAGGACTCCCCCCGCCGCCAGTCGGACTTTTCCTATGCGGCCTCCAAGTTCGAGCTGGAGGAGTTTCTCGATGGGTTCGAGCAAGAGCATCCCGATGTCGCGATCAGCCGGATCAGGGCGAATGTCCTGGTTGGCCGGCACATGCGGCATCTGTTCGGCTGGTCCCTGCACGCCGGCTGGATTCCCAACCTCGGCAAGGCGCCGTTGCCGTTGATCTGGGATGAGGATGTGGCCGACCTGGTCGTGCTCGCGCTGCGAGCGCGGGCGCGCGGCCCGTTCAACGCGGCGGCGGGCGAATTGCTCGTCGCCGACGAGCTGGCCGAGCGGGCGGAGATGGTTTCGGTCCGGCCGCTGCAGCCGCTTGGCTACGCCTACCGGTCTGTGCGTGCGGCCTTGATGTCGATGGGGCTGAACCTGCTCAGCGATCCTGCCTGGTTCGACAAGATGCAGGACGCCATGCTGGTCGCCTCCACCGATCGCGCCAGGACCGAGCTCGGATGGTCGCCCACAGTGCCGACTGCGACGGCAGTCATCCGGCGGTTCCGCGAGGAGGTGCCGCTCGCGGTCGATCTGCGCGTCCAGCTCCTGCTCTCTCTGTGGATGCGCACGCTCACCAGCCTGTCGCTCGATTGCCCGGGCCCCCATCGGATCAACCTTCTGCTGGATGGTCGCAGCGGGCGCGATCTGACCCTGCTGATCGCCGATTCCAGATTCCGCATCGCGAGCGGACCGCGGCCGGGCCCGACCAGCACCATCAGGCTTCGCGACGCACTCCTTCGCGATCTCCTGACGGGAGCGGCCGAGACCGGCTCCGCCCGGCGCGCGGGCTTGATCTCAGTGGAAGGCAATCCGGCGGATTGGGACGTCTTCGAGCTTGTCGTCAGCGGACTTGTCGATCGTCAGCGGCTTCGCGATCCGGGCGCCGCGCTGTTCCGGCGGCTGGCGTCGTTCGCGGCCTCGTCACCGATCGGCGGGTCCGCCCGGGGCGGCCACCACTGAATGGTCGCGGCGCTTCGCCGGCATCAGTCCCCGCGTCATGAAACGCGCAACTTCGCGGAAATAGCTCGGCGATTCGACCGAATGGTAGAACGAGTTCGCCGGCAGCGCCGCGCTGACGCGGCGATGGGCTTCCTGCATGTTGTGATAGGGAATCTTCGGAAACAGGTGATGAAGCGCGTGCAGGTGGAAGCCGAGCGGCGCCATCAGGACCGTCATCGCGCGGTGGCGCGTGAAATTGAAGGAATCGAGAACCTGGTCGATCCGGTCGCTCGAACTTTCGACGTCATAGCGGTGCCCGACCATGATCCTGATGCCGTGCAGCACCAGCAGGATCACGATCACGGTGTTGACCTGCATCACGAACTGGATCGGCAACCATCCGGCGGCGACGGCGCACAACACCGACACCAGATAGGCGAAGCAGCCCAGCTCCTGGATGCGCCATGCGAACACCTCGCCCGCGGTCGGGGGTTTGCGGCGCGATAATCCGAGGATGCCGAGGCTCGAGGCCCGCGTGTCGGCCCATCGCCGCACGGCCGGGCTGAACCAGGCCAAGGGCGCTACGACCAGGAAGCGGACGCTGTAGAGCAGCGGCAACAGGAAGCTCATGACCACCAGCAGCATGACGCCACGAATGCCGCGCAGGTTTGGTGCGAAATATTCGACGTCGGTTTCGGTCGCGAAGCCTTTCACCGAATGGTGGTTGAGGTGGTCGGAATACAGATAGGAGGGGATCAGCAGCGGAATCCCGACGCTCAGGTTCCAGGCGATCTCGAAGCCCGGCAGGTCGCGGGCGTGATGGGCGAGCTCGTGATTGAAATAGGACGCCCGGAATAGCGCAAAAGCCGCCAGCACCAGGCCGAATATTGCCACCGGGGAGCCGGCAAGGACCTTCTCGGGAAACGGCCAGGACAGCCATAGCCCGGCCGCCGTCAGCGCGAGGCAGATCGCCAGATCGGTCCAATAGACCAGGGCGCGGGGCCTGTTCAGGTCCTTGACCAGGACGTTCAAGTCCCTGACCTGCCCCCGGTTCATCGCTACCGTCCGCCCCACTTGGCAAGTTGCCGGACAATATCAGACCATGGCTGCGACGTGGTGGACAAGCGCGTATCCAGGGCTGCCGATGATTTCGCTCCGTTACGGCCTCGCGAACGCGATCATGGTCGCCGGCATCGCCGCGGTCGCGTGGGGCGGCTGGCCGATTTGGCTCGTGCTGGCCGCGATCTACCTGATGGGCGGTCCGGTCGATGAAACGGTCGGCGACACGGCGGGCCCGTCCGCGAGTGCCGGGCGATGGTTTTGCGACATCAACCTCCACCTGACGCTGCCACTGATCCTGGTGTTGACGTTCGTTACGTTGCGAGATGTCGCCGCTCCGGCGGCGTGGGAGCACAGATGGGACGTGGCCGCCGCCACATTCCTCACCGGCACCTGCTACGCGATGTTCGGCGCCACCGTCGCGCATGAATTGACGCATCGCCCCGGCCGGCTGGCTCAGCTCTCCGCGCAGGCCCTGCTTGCACTGATGTTCAACTCATCCTTCACGGTGTTCCACGTCCACGGTCACCATCGCTACGTCGGCATGCTACGCGATCCCGCAACCGCACGCCGGGGCGAGCACGTCTTCGCGTTCTTTGCTCGGACGGTGGCGGGGCAATGGGTCGAGGCGTGGCGACACGAGGCCACGCGGCTGCAAGCAGCCGGTCGCCCGGCCTGGAGCTGGCACAATCGCGTCCTGACCGCGTCCCTCTTGTCTTTGGGATATGGGGCGGCGGCGGCGGCCATCGCCGGCTGGCAAGGTTTCGTCGTCTTCCTCGTCATCGCGACGATCGGCCGCGTCGTCCACGAGGCCGTCAACTACGTGCAGCACTACGGACTGGTCCGGCTCGGAGGCACGCCGATCGGCGTGCGCCACACCTGGGACAGCCAGCGGACGCTGTCCAACATCATGCACTACAACCTGCCCCGCCACGCCGACCACCACCTGAACGCGTCCAAGCCGTATTGGACGCTTGCGCCGGCGCCGCAGGCGCCGCGGCTGCCCCACGGCTACATGACCATGGTGCTGCTCGCCCTGGTGCCTCCGCTCTGGGATCGCTCGATGTCGCCGCTGCTCGCCGACTGGGACCGCAACCTCGCCAGCGAGGCCGAGCGCGCCGAGATCAGACAGCGCGGATGGGACCGGCCCAACTGAACCCGCGCCAGGCCTTCGGCTGAGCCGCCCTTCAGCGGCCGCGCCGGTCGGGACGCGCGCTTCTCGCCGGCGGCAGGCTTGCGCCCACGATGTCCTTGATCCGGGCGATGACTTCCGCGTGGATCTCCGGGCTGCGATCAATCAGGACGTGCGGTTCGCTGCGCTCGAACTGGCGGAGCTCGCCCCGAAATCCGGCGGGGGCCTGGAGCGGCGCGCGTCCGAGCACATCGAAGCTCTGATAGTAGTTGAGCACGACCAGCGCATTGTCCGGCACCGCCGGCGGCGCGAACCAGTTCGGATCAATCGAGACAACCAGGGGAACGGTCCCCTTCATCGCGCCGGCGATGCGAAGCGCCGCGTGCGCGCCCAGCGAATGCCCGACCAGCACCAGCCGCTGGCCGGCCGCGACCGCAGCGGCGGCTTTTTCCTCGACGCTGGAGGCGTTGTAGAAATCCTCCACCGAGCAGGCGGCCTGCGGGATGCTGGCGATCTCGTCGCACAGCGCGTTCATGCCGCGGGAGAATGCCACGCCCGCCAGCCCCCGGATGGCGTAGGCCTGCACCAGCGGATCGGCGCGAGCGGGCCCCGAAACCTGGACCGCGATCGGCGCAGCCGCAAGCATGCACGCAAGCCACCGGAACGTCCGGGGGCAGCGATGCGGCGATACCGCCCCGTCCGTGTTGCGGCCCGGGCGAGCCACGCGACCGGCCCATCGGGCGAGCGTGCGCAGCAACTCGATCATGCGTTTCGGCTGCGCTCGGTCGCGGCGGCCGAAAGCGACCGACCGGTCAGGCGGCGCGTTTCCAGAGGCGAGCCGAGACTGTATGCAGCGCGACAGCCGGCTGCCCTCCACCGGGCGCACGCGATTTGAGCTTCCGCAAGCGGACCCCCGGCCATGTGTGGTGCTCCCAGTGAAGCCACGTGTTTTCAGGAAGATAAAGCCAGCGCCGCCACAGCGCCGGCTCTTGCCACCGATGTGTTCCGTCGCTGCCGACATGCTCGGAATAGGCGCGCAACCGGAACACCGCAAAGAACGAAGTGAAGAGCGACACGTACCAGAGGGCAGCCACGGCGCCGAGCATGGCCCAGCCACCGCATGCAGCAACGATGCCGCCGGCCACCACCGGCCACATCAGCATTCCGGCGATCTCGGCGACACCGCGCCATCCCGCCTTCTGATCGCGCGATTTCATGATGTCGTCCCACAGCACCCAGAGCTCGCGAGCCCCAAATCCCAAGAGGTCGAGAACAAACAGCCGATAGACGTTGGCATCCGCCGACCACTTGCCGGCAAACCGGCCATAGGTCGCGAGCTCCGGATCGGCCGCGGTCCCCTGCGACCTGTGGTGGGCCAGATGATACCGGCGATATCCGGCCGAGCTGAATCCGAGCGGCCAGGCGGTGAGGAGATCGGTCGCCAGATTGTTGAGCCGCTTGTTGCGGCTGACGTGGTAGTGGGTGCCGTCGTGCTGGAGCACGGCCAGGGCGTGCTGGCGGGTGCCGATCACCAGGATCGACAGCAGGTACACTACCGGCGACTGCGACCACCAGGCAGCCGCCATCGCGAGCCCGACAACGAGCCAGTTTCGCAGAACCGCCGCGAGCCAGGCGAAATCGAACAACGGTATGCGGTCGCCCATGGCGTGTGCCTGCCTGTGCCGCCGTGACGTCTGCACTGCGCCTGCCGACAAGATCCCCGCTTAGGATCAGGCGCCGCCGCTACGGATTCTAGGCCGCAGGCGTTTTGCGAAGCAAGGGTGGGACTTGGACGCGGCCGTCGCACCGGGATGATCGTTTTTCCAGCGCCAGAAATTGCGATATCTGTGCTGGCCTGCCCGGATGTCGCAAATGAGAGACCTGCGGGAATACGCAAACGTCTTTGACGGGGTCAAACCCTGGTCTGGCCCGGTGCCAGCCGGTTACACCGTGGATTTTGTTGGAACGTTGATCGATCTGCGTTTCCGAACCATCTTTCCCGTTCATCCGGATCTTATCGGCGGAAAGCATGTGCAGACCCGCCTGCCCACAATCGAAGATGGCGAGGGATGGTTCGAAGCCGTCACATGGTTTGACGCAGCGCGCGCCGCGCGCCAGCGCTTCGTGATGGTGACGCTTGGCGCATGTTACGGAGGTCAGGCCGTCGGATGCTACCGCGCGCTGCAACTCGTCAATCCGCTGCCCAGCAAGTTTGTCGCCGTGGAAGGCGACCCGGAGAACCTGGACTGGATGCGGACCCACATGCGCGACAACGGAATGGATCCCGATGCGCATTGGCTGGTGCAAGCGGCTGTCAGCGACCGCCCTGACCCGGTCCTCTATCCCGTCGGCTTGCCGGGGCTGGGAGTGCAGAATTGCTATTCCACCAACATGGACGCAGCGCGAAGGGAGTATGCCGACGAGATCGTCGCGAACGGCCAGGCCGAGTCGGCCATCAGGAGTATCTTCACGAGCAACTCGACCGGGATCTTCAGGAATCAGGTTTCAGGGCAAGATTTTCCCGGGGAAATCAAGTTGGTGAGCGCCGTCACGCTGAAGCACATCCTCGATCCGTTCGAGGTCGTCGACCTCGTCGAGTCCGATATCCAGCAGTCGGAAATCGTCGTGTTCCCGCCCTTCATCGATCTGTTGAAGCGAAAGGTCCGTCGCATCCACATCGGCACCCATGGCGCCGCCGTGCACGAAACGCTGCGTCGGTTGTTCGAAAAGAACGACTGGGAGATCGTGTTCGATTTTTCGCCCAACGAGACGCACGAAACCGCGCTCGGAAGCTTCTCGACGAATGACGGCGTGCTGACCGTGCACAACACCGATCTGGCCTGACGGCGGGACGCTCGGTCGCATCGCGCGCCAAGAAGGCCGTCGTCAGTGGCGCGAGTCTCCGCGCGAGGCTAATGTCACGGACCGATAGATCGGCTTCTTGGCGGGGAAATCAATGCCCGGGTTCATCGATATCGTCGTCAACATGCATACGCCCGAGATCTATCAGGATCGCGCGGCGAAAGGCGGCAACGTCGACGACAGCTTTCGCCGGCAGACGCGGTCCGACAATGTCATCCAGGGCGTCTCGATCGAGAACTATCTCAAGAAGATGGACGAAGCCGGGATCGAGCGCTCGCTCTTGATCGCCACGCGAAACGGCGATCTCAACGTCCGCGGCTCCTATCATCTGCCCTACGAGAAGGTCGCGGAGGTCTGCCGGAAATATCCGGACCGCTTCTCGGGACTCGCCGGCATCGATCCGACGCTCGGGGTCAGACAGTTGAAAGAGCTTGAGCACGCCGTGAAGGAGTTCAAGTTCGTCGGAGCGCACTACTATCCGCACTGGTTCGACATGGCGCCTGACCACCCCTACGTCTTCCCGATCTACGGCAAGTGCGCCGAGCTCGACGTTCCGATCATGATGCAGGTCGGTCACAACCTGATCTATCAGTCGCACCGCAGGCTGCCGAGCGTCGGCAGGCCGATCTGCCTCGACCGCGTCGCCATCCTCTATCCGGAGCTTCGGCTGATCGGCATTCATCTCGGCGTGCCGTGGTTTCACGAAATGATCTCGATGGCCTGGAAACACGAGAATATTTTCATCGGCGGCGACGCCTACGCGCCGAAGCACTGGCCGCCGGAGATGGTGCATTTCGCCAATACCTACGGGCAGGACAAGTTCATGTTCGGGACGGATTGGCCGGTGATCGATCCGGTGCGTGCCGTCTCCGACGTCCGCGAGTTGAAATTTCGCGACGAGCCGTTTCGAAAGATCATGGGCGACACCGCGCGCCGGGTCTTCAAGTTGCCGTAGGCAGACCGGCCTTCCGGCCGCATGAATCACGCCTTGTCGTCAGCCGGCAGCTTGCCGGGCGATCAAGCGCCGCTGTCCGGAATTGGGGCCAGATCAAGCGGTTGATAGTGCGCCAGCATTTGCAGGCCCGCCATGTCGGTCAATTCGACCTGGCGCTGATGCGTGGTGATCAATCGCTCGGCGCGCAGCCGCTGCATCACGCGGTTGAGATGCGGCACGCTCAAACCCAGCACGTCGGACATCACCTGCTGCGAGAACGGCAGATCGAAGCTTGCCTGTTCGGCGCGGCCGACTGCCAACAGCCGGGCGTGCAGCTCCAGCAGGAAATGCGCCAGCCGTTCGAGCGGCGTGCGCCGGCCGAGGTCGACGATGTGCTCCGCGTAGATCGCCGCTTCGTGTGCGGCGAGCCAGCTCAACGCCAGGCCAAACCGAGGCTGCTGGTAGCAAAGTTGCGCGTACGAATCGAGCGAGCAGACGTTGTAGGTCAGGTCGCTCACCGCGACGACCGAGTAGATCGATCGGTCGAAAAAGCTGACCGGAAACCCGATGACGTCGCCCGGCAGGATGACGTTGAGAATTTGCCGTTTGCCGTTGCGAAGCACCTTGTGGCGGATCGCGTAGCCATCCTTGACGAAGCACAGGTTGCGATACGCATGGCCGAGGACCACGAGGTCCTGCCGCCGCTTGATGATTTGATCGCGCTCGACAATGAGTTCGAGGCCCCGCAAGCCATCCGCGCTGAGCTTCATGAAACGCGTGAGCCTTGCCACGAACGGATGGCCGGCGAGTGACACGTCGTGTTCCATCTGAATTACGTTCATGGCGACGCCCAACACACCCTACGTGTTCCTATTAATCCAAATCAATGCGCCATATTTCATTAATCCAGATCAATAAGAACAATCATGATCTCCGTTCGCCGTTTGTGTGACGCGGTGACGCAGCAATGAGAGCGTCACGCCGAAAAGAGAGAAAACATCATGGTCCGATCATCATGCGTCTCGCGTCATCGACGAAAGTGGCATTGACCTGATGATGCTTGCGGTTGGCTATTGAAATTCTGATCGGAATGCCTCCGTCGCGACTGCACGTTGACGCAGACCGCGGTGAGCGCGCGCCGACGCAGAACATAACAAGCGAGTCGAGGGCGACGCGAACGTACACCAAGGAGGACTTGAGATGTCATCACCTGACGAGAAATTCGGCCGCGTGTCCCGCCGCAGCCTGCTTCAGGCCGGCGCCAGCATCGGCGCGGCGTTGCCGTTCGCGCTGCCCCTGCCGGCCTTTGCGGTCGGCGAGCATTCGCCGATCGGAACCTGGCCGGAAGGCTCCAAAGGCGACACCGTCAACGTCGCCGCCGCCGTGCCGCGCACCGGCACCTACGCGGTGCAGGGCGAGGACGAGCTCAAGGGTTGGCAGCTCGCTGTCGAGCACATCAACAACGGCGATCCGCTGCTGAAGAAGATCGCGCCCAAGGTGACCAAGGGCCTGCTCGGCAAGAAGGTCAACCTGCTCTCCGCCGACAGCGCCGCCAAGCCGAACCAGGCGGTGCAGGGCATCCAGACGTTCATCAACCAGAACAAGATCGTGCTGATGACCGGGTCGACCTCCTCGGCGGTCGCCGTCGCGCTCAACAAGTTCGCGCAGCGCGAGAAGGTCCTCTACGTCACCGGCATCTCCGGCTCGAACGACACCACCGGAAAGGACTGCGTGCGCTACGGCTTCCGCCAGAATTTCTACGGCGAGACCGCGGCCAACGCGATCGGCCCGGTGCTGGTCAAGCAGTTCGGCAAGAACAAGAAGGCGGCATTCATGACGCCGGACTACACCTATGGCCACACGGTCACCAAGTCGGTGAACGAATACCTGGCCAAGAACGCCGGCTGGCAGATGGTGACCAACCAGGTGTCGCCGCTCGGCACCCAGGACTTCAGCCAGTACCTCACCAACATCGCCAACTCCGGCGCCGAATTCCTCGTCAACGTGAACTGGGGCCGCGATGCGGTGCTGTCGATTCAGCAGGCGAAACAGTTCGGCCTTCTGCCGAAGATGACGCTGGTGGTTCCCTACCAGATTCCGTTCCTCGCCAAGGAAACGGGTCCGGAGCTCACCGCGGGCGTCTACGCCGCCACCGATTTCTGGTGGACGCTGGAGGACAAGTATCCGCTCGCCAAGATGTTCGTCGAGGCGTTCTACAAGAAGTACAACTATCGTCCGGAGTGGGGCGCCAACAACGCCTACATGTCGTTCGCCATCTGGGCGCGCATGGTGTCGGAGGCCGGCTCGTTCTATCCGCCCGACGTCATCAAGCAGTACGAGAAGGGCGACAAGTTCGACTCCACCGTTGGCGAGGTCTACTTCCGCAAGGAGGACCACCAGCTCGTCCGCCCGGTCGTCATCGTCAAGGGCAAGGCTCCCAAGGATATGAAGAACAAGGAGGACTATTGGGAGGTCCTCGAGGTCGTGCCGGGCGCGCCGCTGATGCAGAAACCCGACGCGTTCGGCTGCAATCTCGGCGACTACACCTGAGCTGAGGACGCGCCACCAACCTCGTTCATTCCTGCGCGAGCGGGAATCCAGGGCGACGCGCGATGCCGGGTTGTCGTCCTGGGTCCCCGCTTTCGCGGGGACGAACGGGTGCCGTGGAGCGCGCGCGACGGAAATAGCCAATGGTCAACTGGGCCAATTTCATCTCGCAGTGCTTCAACGGGCTGGTGCTCGGCGCGTTGCTCGCGCTGATCTCATCCGGACTCACCATCATCTACGGCACGCTCGGGGTGCTGAACCTCGCGCACGGCGCCATGTTCATGCTGGGCGGCTACGCCGGCTGGCTGGCCTACAGCTACACCGGCTCGTTCATCGCCGCGGTGTTCGCGGGCGCGATCTTCGTCATGCTCGTCGGCGTGGTGGTGGAGCGGGTGATCATCCGCTACTTCTACGGCCGCCCGCACGAGGACCAGCTTCTGGTCACGTTCGGGCTCGGGATCGTGTTCGTCGAGGCGGTCCGCTTTTTCTTCGGCAGCCTGTCCAAGGCGGTGCCGCCGCCGCCCCCGCTGGTCGGCATCACGCCGCTCGGCTTCATGTTCTACCCGACCTATCGCCTCGCACTGTTGGGCATCGTCACCGTGGCGCTGCTGGTGCTCTACGTCATCCTCTACCGCACGCGCATCGGCATGATCGTGCGCGCCGGCATCGAGGACTCGGTGATGGTCGATTCGCTCGGCATCGATGTCTACAAGGTCTTCATGCTGGTGTTCGGCATCGGCGCCATGGCGGCGGGCTTCGCCGGCATCGTCAACGCACCAGTGGTGTCGATTGCGCCGGACGTTGGCGAGGCCATCCTGGTGCAGACCTTCGTCGTGGTCGTCATCGGCGGCGTCGGCTCGTTTCCGGGCGCCATCCTGGGCGGCCTGATCGCCGGCGAGATCATCAGCATCACCTCCATGTTCAACCCCGGCTACGCCTACGTCATGCTGTTCGTCGCCATGACGCTGGTGCTCGTGCTGCGTCCATACGGACTGCTCGGCACGGCGGGCCGCGAATGAGCGCGGCGCCCTGATGCTCAAGCAACGTCCCCTTTTGGTCGAGATCCTGACCGCCATCGGCCTGATCGCCGCGCCGTTCGTGCTGCCCCATCTCGGGTTCACGCCGACGACGATCAACCGCATCCTGGTGTGGGGCCTGTTCGGGATCGGCTTCGACATCCTGTTCGGCTTCACCGGCCTGCTGTCGTTCGGGCAGTCGGCTTTCTTCGGCACCGGCGGCATGGTCGCGGCCTATCTGCTTACCGTCGCGAACTTCCCCTATGTGATGCCCTCGCTGGCGGCCGGCACGGTCGCCGCGGCCGTCATCGGCTATCTGGTCGGCCTGATCGCGCTCCGGCGCACCGGCATCTATTTCGCGATGATCACGGTGGCGATCGCCGAAGTCTTCTTCTTCGTCGAGTTCAATCCGCTGTCGGACTTCACCGGCGGCGAGAACGGCCTCCCGGGCGTGCCGTCACCGAGCCTCCGGCTCGGTTTCACGACCATCAATTTCAACACCGATTGGTCGCTCTATGTGTTCCTCGCGTTCTGGTTCTTTGTCGGCATGGTGATCGCATTGCGCATCGTGCGCTCGCCGGTCGGCGCCATTCTCCGCGCCATCCGCGACAATCCGCTGCGCGCCACCGCCGTCGGCCACGACATCCACAGCTACAAGCTGACCGCCTTCGTGGTCGCCGCGAGCTATGCGGGCTTCGCCGGTGGACTTCTGGGTATCATGCAGGGCTTCATGCCGCCGGACGCCTTCATGTTCGACACCTCCGGCCAGTTGGTGATGCAGACGGCAATCGGCGGCGCCGGCACGCTGTTCGGGCCGCTGGTCGGCGCCACGGTGTGGCTCTACCTGAGCGATTTCCTGCAGACCACGCTGCACCTCGGCGCCACCTGGAAGCTGGTGCTGGGCGTGATCTTCGTGTTGCTGGTCTGCTTCCTTCGCCGCGGCTTGATCGGCGGCATCGAGGACCTGTACGCGCTCGCGACTGGAGCGCGGAAACAGCCCACGCCCGTCGAGGCTCTGCCCGCGATCGGTGCCGCGGCGCAAGGCCAGCAGGCCGTGACCGCCGAGATTGTGCGTCACCCGGCGGTCGCCGCCATGCCGGCGCGCCATCGCGAAACGGACCGCAAGACCGGGCCGATCCTCGAAGCGAAGGCGCTCACCAAGCACTACGGCGGCATCGCCGCCAACAGCGACATCGACTTCACCGTCAACCACGGCGAACTGCGCGGCATCATCGGCCCGAATGGCGCAGGCAAGTCCACCTTTTTCAAGATGCTGACGTGCGAAGTGCCGCCCACCTCGGGACAAATCCTGTTCGAAGGGCGCGACATCACCGGCATGACGGTGGCCGACGTCTGCCAGCTCGGCCTCACCAAGAGCTACCAGATCAACCAGCTCTTCACCCGCCTGACCGTTCGCGAGAACCTGACCATCGCGACGCTGGCGGAGCTGCGCGGCAAGTTCCGGCTCGATCTGTTCAAATCGGTGGAGCGGGTCCCGCATCTCGACGAGCAGGTCGAGCACACGCTGGGTCTGGTCGATCTCCGCCCGCGCGCCGACACGCCGGTATCGGATCTCGCCTATGGCGAGAAGCGCCGGCTCGAGGTCGGCCTGGCGCTGGCGACGTCGCCGAGCCTGTTGCTGCTCGACGAGCCGCTCGCCGGCATGAGCCCACGCGAGCGCGTCGAGACGGTGCGGCTGCTCCGGTCGATCGCCCGCGGCCGCACCATGATCATCATCGATCACGACATGGACTCGCTGTTCGAGCTGGTCGAGCGCGTGACCGTTCTGCAAGAGGGCCGGGTGCTGGTCGAAGGCACTCCGGACGAAATCAAGGGCAACAGCAAAGTGCAGGAAGCCTATCTCGGCGGCGTGCACGGCGTGTTGGCGGCCGAATGAGCCTGCTCGAGGTCAACGGTCTCAACACCTACTATGGCGACAGCCACATCCTTTTCGACGTCGCACTGCGCGTCGAGAAGAACGAGGTGGTGGCGCTGCTCGGCCGCAACGGCGCGGGCAAGAGCACCACGCTGAAAAGCCTGATGGGCGTGGTGATGCCGCGCGACGGCTCGATCGTATTCGACGGCGCCGAAATCTCCGGCCGGAAAAGCCACGCCATCGCGCGCGCCGGCATGCAGCTCGTGCACGAGGACCGGCGCGTGTTCGGCAGCCTGAACGTCGAGGAGAACCTGGTGCTGGCCGGCCTCACAGCGGAGAAACGCTGGCCGCTCGATCGCATCTACGAGATGTTCCCGCGGTTGAGGGAGCGGCGCACCAGCCGCGGCACCGATCTTTCCGGCGGCGAGCAGCAGATGCTGGCGATCGCGCGGGCGCTCATCCGCGACCCCAAGATCATGCTGCTCGATGAGCCGTTCGAGGGGCTTGCGCCGGTGATTGTGCGCGACCTGATGAAGGCGTGCCGCGACCTGGCCGACGCCGGGCAGACCATCGTGCTGGTGGAGCAGAACCTTGCCGCGGCGCTGACGTTGGCCCGGCGCGCCTACATCATCAACAACGGCCACATCGCCCATGAGGGGCCGACCGGCGAGATCAGGACCAAGCCGGAAATCCTCCAGCGATACCTGGGCGTCTGAGGCGGCGTTCGCCCCAGGGCGGTGACGGGCGTGACCTCAATCTGGATATCGGCAGCGCGAAGGACGGCGCGCGCCGCAGCCGTTGAGTGACCAGGCGTCCGCCTGCGCGCTTGCCGCGTCTTATTGCGGGCCGCCCTGTTGCGTCCAAGGAAAGTCCTGCCCAACCGGGCGGCCGGCATTGCCGGTCTGGGAATTCCGATTGCGCCGGGCGCCGCCTTGGGCGCCGCCATTTCGCTGGTATCCGGGCTGCGAATCCCAACCAAAAAAGGAACCGAAGAAGCCTCCGTCGTTCGCACCGCTCGCAATCAGGGCTTCGGGGGGAGGCGTGGGCTTGCGCGTGATGAACCCGCCCTGCGGCTGGTTGCTCAGCACCGCGACGAATTCGGTGCGATAATTGGTTTCCTTGCTCAGCGGCTCGTCCGAGACGATGATCGACGACCGCGGCAATGCGGTCGGCGCGATGCGATCGAGCACGTCCTGCGGGATGGTGATGCGGTCGAGTGCCGCCTTGGCGTCGGCCTTGGCGTCATCCCCGTCGTCGATCGTGACCGCGCTCCAGCGCAGGCCCCCGCCGTTCCGCGCCATCGCGGTGAACACATGCGTGCCGATCCGCTGGTCGGGGTTGCGGATCGTGACTGGCACCTCGATCGTTGCGTCGAACACCTGCCCGCCGTCCGGCCAGCGCTTTTGCGTGTTGCGCCGAACATAGAGCTTCTGCGTCGCGCGGCTGATGTAGATCGAAACCGGCACAAGCGCGAGCTTCGCATCGCTCGCGGCCTTGGCGGTGGCGGCCTTCTTGGTCTCGGCTGCCTTCGCGGCGTCCTTCGTGGCGGAGACGGCGTCGAGCCTCGACTTGGCGTCAGCCTTGGCGGTGTCGAGCTGCGCTCCCAGCTCCGCGGCCTTGGCCTCAGCCTTCGCCTTCCGCTCCTCGGCCCGTGCCTTGGCTTCGTCCGTCTTTGCCGCGGCGAGCGCCTTGTCGGCGGATACGAGCGCGGCGTCGGCACTCCTCTTGAGCGACTCCAGCTTGCGCAGCGACGCCGCGAGCGACGCTGTGCCGCGCGCCGCGGCTGTGGCGGCCTTCTTCGCGTCGTCGGCGGCCTTGGCGGCTTCCGCGGCCTCGCGGGCCAGCGTCTCGGCGCGCCCCGGGGCCGCCGCGACAGCCTCGGCCTTCGGAACCAGCAGCGCGGCGTGGGAAAAGTCGACCGGCTCGGCGTCGTTCGGCGAGATGATCACCCTCATTCCGATGCGGGTCTTGTCGAACAGCTTCTCCGCAAAACCGAAAGGCATGCGCACGCAGCCGTGCGAGGCCGCATATCCCGGCAGTGGCCCGCCATGCAGCGCGATGCCGTTCCAGGTGATGCGCTGCATGTTCGGCATCCAGGCATCGTCGTACATGTTCGAGCGGTGGTCTTTTTCCTTGTCGACGACGGCGAAGACGCCGGCTGGCGTCTCGCGCTCCTTGATGCCGGTCGACACGGGCGCGCGCAGGATCCAGCCGTCGGCGTCGTAGAAGGTCACCTGCTGGGATTTGATCGACACGATCGCCATGATCGGCTCGCCCGCATCGCGCGGCGCGGTCGCCTCGGCCGGTTGCGCGGGACGCGTCTGCCTCGGCGCGGCATTGGCCGCGACCGCCGTCAGTGCGGCCATCGCCGCGAACGCCGCAATGGCGGCGGGTTTCCAACGCCGTACCGCCACGGTGGATTGCACCGTCGTGAATCGATTTGTCATGCCCTGCCCGGTTGGAATTTGTGTCCGCGCCTGTATCGAACGAGGATCAGATAGTTCTGGTTCGCAACTGCCGCCACTCTACGCCGCCAATTCGTTCCTGGGACTATCGCACGTTTGTGGCAATTCTCTCAAATACGATAGCCGCGCAGGAGGGTGGCTCGCATCAACTCAAACCTCCGTCTTGGGGTTTCACGCGTCACCCCTGTCCTGCAAGGCCACGCCGTTGCCGCGCCCGCCCCCTTGCGCTAGGAAGGGCGCACGCGCCCGTAGCTCAGCTGGATAGAGCGCTGCCCTCCGAAGGCAGAGGTCAGAGGTTCGAATCCTCTCGGGCGCGCCAGCTTTGAATTCATTCATGCACGCAATCCCCGAAATCCCTGCCCACGGCGCAAAAATCCCGGCCCTCGGCTTCGGCACCTCGCCGCAGACCGGCGCATTGGCCGCCGACGAGGTGGTCGCCGCGCTGAAGGCCGGCTACCGCCACATCGACACCGCGCGCAAATACGGCACCGAGCGCGAGGTCGGCGAGGCGATCCGCGGCAGCGGCGTGCCGCGCGGCGACATCTTCCTGGTGACCAAGGTCTCGCACGAGTACCTGCGCGCCGATGATTTCGCCCGTTCGGTGGACGACAGCCTCGATGCCCTCAAGGTCGACTACGTCGACATGCTGATGGTGCACTGGCCGAATCCCGAGATTCCGCTCAGCGACACCATGCCGGCGCTGGCCAAGGCCAAGCGGCAGGGGCTC
>JADMIO010634484.1_pt1 | contig 32527 bp, 19 predicted proteins | sample 8958161 | NCBI WGS metagenome assembly JADMIO01 (sample SAMN16585339, study PRJNA669376) | soil metagenome | isolation source: Crop rotation soil | place: USA: Cullars Rotation, Alabama | collected 2011
GCCGCGACTTCAAGTCACGTGAATTCCAAGCTTCGGATCCCACTGTGCTGGAAAGGGGGAAATCAGCAATCTGCTGGTGAGCCTGCAAGGGTTGGTCGGCAATGCGGCCAATTCGGCCGGCTTGTCGCAGGATGAAAAAGATGCCAATCAGCTTCAGGTCGATTCGATCCTGAGCACGATCAACCGGATCAGCAACGCGGCGAGCTTTGAGGGCGTGAAGCTGCTCAACGGCGCGTATGACTATTCGACCTCGGGCCTGGGGACGACCTCGGCCTTTACTTCTTATTCGATCAACAGCGCCAAAGTTGGCACCTCTCCGTTGTCTGTGACCGTCTCGGTCATCAGCTCGGCGCAGGTCGGGCAGCTGAACTTCCTGGGTTCCAGCGCCGGTCTGAACGGCGCGGCGACGATTTCGATTGCCGGGAACAAGGGAACGGTGCAGCTGTCGTTCGTGAGCTCGACAAAGAGCTCGGCGATCATTGCGAGCATCAATCAATTCACGGATTCGACGGGCGTCGCCGCGATTCTATCGAGCAACGACAAATCCGTGAAGTTGCTGAGCACCGGCTACGGTTCCTCGCAATTTGTCAGCGTGCGGTCGAACAACACCACGGCGTTCACCACGCAGAATTCCACGGGTGTTTCGACCAACAACGCGGCAGGCGCCAACGCCTCGCTGACGGTCAACGGCACCACTGCCACCTCCGATGGTCTGAACGTCAAAGCCGTGTTCGGCGATTTGCTGGATGTCAACTTCACGTTGAACACGACAGCGAACGTTTCGGGCACCGCCAAGACCTTTGGCATCACCGGCGGCGGAGCCACCTTCAGCCTGGGTGCGCAGGTCAGTAGCGCCAATCTGGCGTCGATTGGCATTGCGAGCGTGAACACCGCGAGCATCGGCAAGACGGTGTACACCGGAGTGAATGCAAACGGGACCGTGTTGACGCTGAGCGATCTGGGCGCGGGCAAGATTGCCGCGGTGAATACGGGCAATACGACCCTGGCGCAATCGATTGTGAGCCAGGCGATCAAGGATGTGGCGAATCTGCGCGGGCGTCTGGGTGCGTTCCAGACCAACGTGCTGGGATCCACGATCAATTCGTTGAACGTGGCCCTGGAGAACGTGGCGAGTTCCAACAGCGCGATTCGCGATACGGATTTCGCGACGGAAACGGCCAATCTCACCCGGTCGCAGATTCTCTCGCAGGCAGCGACGAGCGTGCTTTCGCAGGCGAACCAGTCGCCGCAGGCCGTTCTGAAGTTGCTGCAGTAGTCGTGGCGTAAATCGACCCGTTGGAAGTACCCATGGCGGCGCTGCGCCTGGTTGAGGCGCGGCGCATCGCCGGCGGGTCGGTTATCGGACCGATTGATTGCCGCGCACGCATGAAGTCCGCCGGCGTGCGCAGCGTGTGAAGCAGGTTTTGCCTGTTTGACACGGCTGAATGCACGGCGGTGGTTTCAAAACGCCCAAAGGCGAATGGTCCGGGCGGCGGAAACGTCGCCCGGACCTTTGGGAAGGTCCAAGAAAGGAATTTTGAGGAGCTTAACTTCTTAACTCCTCCCCTTTTTCGGACGACAGAATTTTTAGCCTGTGAAAATGGGCAAGATGGTGTGTGCGATAGCGCCATTTCGCGGATTTAGGCCGCAAGGAGGTTTCGTGGGATGAGTTAACGGCGAACCGGTTGTGCCCGGACGGTTCGCGTTTTAATGAATCCGGGCGTTTGTTTCACGGAAGTCTGGCCGGAACAAAATGCCGCCTGGTATCCGTCGCCTGAGACATAGATTTGGATCAGGCTTTCGCACGGAGCCGAGCAGCACGATATTCATCACGCCGCGCACGAGTCATGTGTGTGTGATGGTATCTCCCGGCATCATGGAGGAACTCACACATGAGTCGCATCAATACAAACGTTTCCAGTCTCGTTGCAGTCCGCGTTTTGAACACCAATCAAACGGCGCTGCAAAGCTCCCTTCAACGGTTGTCGACGGGTTACCGCATCAACAGCGGCAAAGATGACCCGGCCGGCCTGATTGCCAGCGAAAATCTGCGTGCGGAGCAGAAGTCCACGGAAGTGGCGATCAGCAACGCGCAGCGCGCTGACAACATTATTGGCACGGCGGAAGGCGCCTTGTCAGAAGTCAGCAACTTGCTGGTGAGCCTGCAGGGTTTGGTGGGCAATGCCGCCAATGCCGCGGGCTTGTCGCAGGATGAAAAAGACGCCAATCAGCTGCAGGTGGATTCGATTTTGAGCACGATCAATCGGATCAGCAACGCCGCGAGCTTCGAAGGCGTCAAACTTCTCAACGGCAACTACGGCTACACCACCTCGGGCCTGGCGACGACGTCGGCTTTCACGAGCGTGTCGATCAACAGCGCCAAGGTGGGCAACACGCCGCTTGCGATCACGGTTCAGGTGATCTCGTCCGCTCAGACGGGCGCTTTGGACTTCCTGGGTTCCAGCGCCGGGCTCAACGGCGCGGCGACCATTTCGGTCACCGGCAACCTGGGCACCGTGCAGCTGTCGTTTGCCAGCTCGACCAAGAGCTCGGCGGTCGTGGCCAGCATCAATCAGTTCACCGATACAACGGGCGTCGTTGCGACGCTGTCGACCAACAGCAAGTCGGTGCACCTGGTGAGCAACGGCTACGGCGCGACGCAATTTGTCAGCGTCAGCTCGAACAATTCCACAGCGCTGACCACGCAGAACTCCAGCGGCATTTCGACGACGAACAACTTCGGCTCCAACGCCGCGTTGATCGTCAACGGCGTGACCGCTTCGTCCGATGGTTTGGTGGTCAAGGTTGTGACCGCGAATTTGGATGCGTCCTTTACGCTGAGCACCGCCTTGAACGATGCCACCAAGAGCAAGACCTTTGGCATCACCGGGGGCGGCGCGACGTTCAGCCTCGGCGCCAAGGTCAATGCCAGCAATCTGGCGTCGATCGGCATCGATACCGTGGACACGGCGAGCATTGGCAAGACGGTGAGCACGAATGCCGCGGGCGTTTCCAGCGTGGCTACGCTTAGCGATTTGGGTTCAGGCAAGGCTGCCGCACTGAATAGCGGCGACACCACCCTGGCCCAGAACATCGTGGGCCAGGCGATCAAGGATATCGCGGCCCTGCGTGGCCGGTTGGGTGCGTTCCAGAAGAACGTGCTGGGTTCGACGATCAATTCGTTGAACGTGGCCCTGGAGAACGTGGCGAGTTCCAATAGCGCGATCCGCGATACGGACTTTGCCACGGAAACCGCCAATTTGACCCGGTCGCAGATTCTCTCGCAGGCCAGCACGAGCGTGCTGTCGCAAGCGAATCAGGCGCCGACCGCGGTGCTCAAGTTGCTCGGATAAGTCGTACGGACTTTGAGGCGGCCCGGATTCCGGCAACGGATCCGGGCCGCTTTCTTTTTTGCCTGGATAACTAGATCGTGGATGTGTTCGTCGTTCGCGTTTTTTGCCAGTGGGAGCGAATGGGTGGTTCCCACCATGCAAAAGCGTGAACTATGAACGTTTCTTTCAACCTGCCGCCGGCTGCGATAAAATAGCGTGATGTCCCGGGTTTATCCCATTTTTCTGGTGGTGGAAGGGAAGCCGGCGCTTGTAGTGGGCGGCGGGAAGGTGGCGCTGCGCAAAGCGCGTGGATTGGCGCAGGCGGGGGCGCGCGTTGTGGTGGTGGCGCCACGAGTGGAGACGGATTTGCTGTCGATCGAGGGGGTGACGGCCGAGGTGGGGGCTTACAGTGAAGAACTCATGCGGCGCACGCCGCCTTGGGTGCTGGTGTTTGCGGCGACGGATCAGCCGGGGGTAAATGAAGCGGTGATGGTGGATGCGAGGAGGGCGGGGATTCTTTGTTGCCGGTGTGATGGCGAGGAAGCGGGGGATTTTGTCGGCGGGGCGACGATGCAGCATGGCGCGGTGACGATTAGCGTGAGCACGCAGGGGGCGTCGCCGGTGTTGGCGCGGCGCATACGCAATGCGGCCAGTGAAGTGGACCCGCTGTTGTTTCAATGGGCGGAGCTTTTGGCACGCGTGCGCGGGCAGGTGCTGGAGCGCGTGGGTGATGCGGCGGTGCGGCGGGCGTTGTTGTTGCGGATGGCGGGGGAGGAAGTGGAAGCGTGCCTGCGGCAGGAGGGGGAGAAAGCCGCGGAATTATTGGTTCTAGGGTGGCTCGACGCGTGTGCCGGGGCTGCCGCCACCGGGGGAGGAAAAAACTAATGTCGCCGAATTTCATGGAACTGGCGGTGCTTTGGCTGGCCGGTTTTTGTTTTGGGATTTCCTTTTTGATTGGGTGGCGGTCCATTCGCGTGCGACCGGCGTTGGAATCGGGGGCGCTGGCGGAGCCTGTGCCGCTGTTTACGGCAGCGCATGCGGCTTTTGCCGTTGGGTTATTGCTGGCGGCGGCGCTGGCGGTTTGGCGGGTGGTGCGGCAGGACCCGGCTTTGGGGGATGTGCTGCCTTTTGCGAATTATTTTGATGCGTTTCTGCTGCTGGGGCTGCTGCTGGTGGCGCTGGATATTTATTTTCATTGGACGCGGCACCTGCGCGGGCTGGCGTTTTTTCTGCTGCCGATGATTGCGGGGGTTTTTCTCATCGGCGGTGTGTTGAGTCTGCTTTATCCGAGGGCATTTGATTACAAGTCGCCGTTGAACATGACCCATGTGATCACGGTGTTTGTTGGTTCTGCCTGCTTTGCGGCCGGTTGTGTGGGTGGGAGCGTTTACTTGCTTGCGGATTGGCAGTTGCGGCGCAAGCGGCATTGGATACGGCTGCCGGCGCTGGCGAGTCTGGAGAAATTCACGCGGCGATCGGGGTTTCTTGGGTTTCCCATGTTGACGTTGGCGATGATCACGGGGGCCATCAAAGCGCATCAGGTTCACGCGCCGACGCATACGCCCAAGATCGCGCTGGCGGTGGCGGCGTGGCTGGTTTATGCGGCGCTGCTTCATCTTCCGTCTTCGTTTCGCGGCCGGCGGGCCGCGTGGCTGGGCATTGTTGGATTTGTTTTGTTGGTCAGCGTTTTCTTTGCCGTGCGCTAAGCCGGCGGTATTTTGAGCATGCAGACTCCATTGGCTCCATCGTTGCGACTGCTGGTCGTCGGTTTGAATTACCGAACGGCGCCGCTGGAGTTGCGCGAAGCGCTGGCGTTCAGTCCGGCGCGATTGCCGGAGGCGCTGGGCCAGCTTCGCCGGGAATTTCCGGAGGCGGAGTTTGTGATTCTTTCCACGTGCAATCGTGTGGAGCTTTATTTGAGCCGTCCGGTGGGCGATGAGCCACGGCTGGAGCATCTGGCGCAATTTCTTGCTGATTTTCATCGCGTGCCGCTGGCGAAGTTTCAGCAGCATCTCTATCACCACGCGGATCGTAATGCGGTGGAACATTTATTCCGGGTGACGGCGTCGCTGGATTCAATGGTGGTGGGGGAGACACAAATTCTCGCCCAGGTGAAGCAGGCGTATCAGCAGGCGTGTGCGCACGGCGCCGTCGGCGGGTTGCCGGAAAAATTGCATGAACACGATGCGAGCGTATTCCACACGCTTTTTCAGCGGGCGCTGGCGGCGGCGAAGGCCGTGCTGGAAGAAACGCAACTGGCGAGCGGGCGCGTGAGCGTGGCAAGCGTGGCGGTGGATCTGGCGAGCTCGGTTTTTGATCGGTTTGATGACAAGACGGTGTTGTGCATTGGCGCGGGGAAAATGGCGGGTCTGGTCGTGCGCCGGTTGCGGGAGCTTGGGCCGAAGAGGATCCTCGTCACGAATCGTTCAGACGATCGCGCGGTGAGGCTGGCGGAGCAGTTTCATGCGACGCCTATGCCGTTTGCACAGCTTGATGATTGTCTGGTTCAGGCGGACATCATTGTCACCGGAACCGGGAGCGCGGAGCCGATTATTTCGGCCGCGCGATTTAAGAATCTGCTGAAGCCGCGCCGCTATCGGCCGGTGGTCATGATGGATCTGGCGGTGCCACGGGACGTGGAAGCGGCGGTGGGGGGGCTGAATAACGTTTATCTTTACAACATTGACGATTTGGAACATACAACGGCGGAAAGCCGGGAGAAGCGCGGCACGCAGATTGAGCAATCCCAGCGGCTGTTGCAGGAGCGGGTGGAGGAGTTCATTGCCTGGTATGGGGCACGCGATATTGGCCCGTTGGTGAAGGCGCTTTTTGAGCAGTTCCATAGTTTCGCTCACGCGGAAATAGCGGATTTTTTTGCTAAAAATCCACATCTAGACGCCCATCAGCGGCATGATATTGAGCGGATGGCGCACCGGATGGTGGGGAAAATGCTGCATGGGCCCGTGAGCCACATGACGCACCACGCGCATGTTTCCGCACGGCCGATGCTGGCGACGGCGATTAAAAAGCTCTTTGGATTGCAGGAGGGCGGCGCGGTTTTACCCGAACGTGAACCAAATAAATCGTCCCAAACGCTTCCCGAAAAAGGGGAGGTGAAACTACCACAAACCCCTGTAATTCCTACTGAATCTACGCACTGACGCCCGATAATTTGTCCATGCGGTTGAGTCACGAACGATGGGAAGAGTGGTGTGCCCGCGCCAGGCGCTCCTGGGAAACCGATGAGCGCATTCTTGCCGCGGTGGGTTTGTTCATCGGCGCGCTGATGGTGGTGGTGATGTTTTACTCCATCGCGGTGGCACGGGGTTGGACGGGGAACTAGATCCTTCGATTTTAGATCGCTCGTATGGCCGCGATTTGCGGCAATTATCCACTTCCACATTTACGCCTCGACGGTGGGGAGCCAAAACTGGCAGAAGGGTGCGCGATTTGGTACACTGCAGTTTTGGCAAAGAGGAATCAGGCATGCCCCCATCCCCTACCCTCACGCCCCTTCTGGCACTTTACAAAGTGGATCGTGAACTTCATTCACTGCGGGTGAGTCTGGACAATGTCCAGCGCGATCAAAAGCGGCAGGAAGCCAAGATTGCCGAATTGAACCGCGCCATCGAGGCGCAGGATTCCGCGAATAAGAAGCTGCAGGCCGAGATCAATATTCGCGACCTGGATCTTAAGACCCGCCAGCAACACATCGAAAAAATGCGGGCTTCGTTAAATAACACCAAGTCGAACAAGGAATATTCGGCAATTCTCGTGCAGATTTCCGCGGAGAAAGAAGAAGTCCGCAAAGTGGAAACCGGCGTGCTGGAACTCATGCAGCAGGTGGAGACGAATACCAAGACGCTGGATGGGTTGCGAACACAATTGGAAGCCGAGAAGCAGGTGCTGGCGCGGATTGAATCCGAACAAAGCGCCAAGGTTTCCGGGCTGCAGCAGCAGCTTGCGGGCTTACAGGCCCGGCGCAACGACGCGGCCAAGGCGGTGCCGGCGGAAGCACTCCGGCAATATGATCGCGTATCTCAAAAATACCCCGGCGACGCGCTGGCCCCGGTGAATTTTGATGAGGACGATCTGGAATCGGTGTCGTGCGGCGCCTGCTATATGGGCCTTTTCATTGAGCATATCAATGCGTTGCGCGGGCGTGATGAAATCCGCCGGTGCAATTCGTGTAATCGCATTCTTTACCTGCCGGAAATGTTGGACGCGGCTGCTCCCGTCACCCAGTCCCACTAACCGCGTTCGTTGCCTCGGGAACGCTCATGACCCTTCTAAAATCACAAATTCCCGACAATTCCAGTGCCGGACCTGTTTATCAATTGCAATTTGATGGTGGTTCGCGGGGCAATCCGGGGCCCGCAGGCATCGGTGTCACACTGACGAGCTATTCCGGCAAGCCGGTCTATGAATTGGGGGAGTATCTCGGCCGATGCACCAATAACGTGGCCGAATATACGGCGCTCTTGCGAGGGCTTGCGGCCGCCAAAACATTGGGGATCAAGCATCTGGTGGTGAAAGCGGATTCAGAGCTGGTGGTTCGCCAGCTTAATGGCATTTACAAAGTGAAATCCCCGGACTTGAAGCCGCTTTACCTGCAGGCCACGGGGCTGATCGATCAGATCGGAAAAGTCACCATCTCGCATGTTTACCGCGAAGACAATTCGCGTGCCGATGAGCTGGCAAACGAGGCGATGGACGGCGAAAGCAAAATTGAGCCGCTGGGTGCGCTGACGGACATACGTCTGCCCGTGTAAGGGCGTTTTAATTTCCTGTTGATTCCGATTTGATCAATTCTGCCGGTGGTTTGCGGCGGCGGGTGAGCTTGCGCCGCAGATGGGCACACGGGCGTTCCACGGCGTAATAGATGGCCAGGGCGACGGCAAAGGAGATTGCCAGGGCGGCGGCGTCGATGGCGGCCTCGTAAAGGACTGGTTTAGAGAGAAGTTCACCGGGATGTTGCGGGGGGTGAAGCGGGATGCCAAGGACCGCTTCGGCCTTGGCGCGCACGGTGCAAAGAATGGGGTAGTGCACGAGATAGAGGCTGTAGGAGAGGGTGCCAAGAAAGCGCACCCAGCTCCAGTTGAGAATTCGAATCACGCCCCAGTTGTGGAAAACAATCACGCCGATAAACAAGGGAAACAACGAAATGCCCTGGAGCGTATAGCGGGCGGTTTCGCGGAATTGAATGCCGCCGCCATTAAAGGCCATGCTAAAAAGCAGCAGCGGTACGGCAAGAACAAAGACGACGAGAAACGGTCTGACGGCTTTTGGGGGACCATCAAGCACGGGATTATGCCAAACCGCCAGGAGGCAGCCAAAGAGGATGGAATCAATGCGCGTGTCGGTGGCAAGGGTGATGCGGAAGGGATCATTCAGGGTGATTTGCCCCAGCGGCCCGAGCCAGGAGACCAGGAGGATTCGCCAAGCAAGGACGCAGCCGCAGAGCGCAAGCAGAACGACGGCCTGTTTATTGGGGTCTTTTGTGAATTTCCGCAGCAGGATGTAAAAAAGCGGAAAGACGAGGTAAAAATGTTCTTCCACGGCTAAGGACCAGAGGACGCCAGTGCCCGCGGGAACGCCCTGCTCGTGATACCAGATTTGATAATAGTTGGCGCCGTGGAAGATCTGCGCCAGGAAACCGCCCCAGCTCATTTGCCCCGGGCCGATGCCGAGGTAGACCAACGTCCAGGCGCCGGCAATGGCGATGTACATGGGTGGGAAGATTCGCAGCACGCGTCGCAGATAGAAATTCGGCAAACTAATCGTGCCGTGCTGCTGGTCTTCCATGCGCAAGAGGGTGGTGATTAAATAGCCGCTCAGAAAGAAGAACGTGGTAACTCCGAAGCCGCCCGGCACGATATGGTTCAAAATGCCATGGTGAAAAAAGACCAGGAAAAATGCCGCGGCACGGATGCCATCCAGCGATGGAATATAAAACTCATGGCCTCGGGCCGAACCGGGTGGCTGGGTTCCCGCATGGGCGGCAGGAGCATGAGTCGCGTGGGTCATAGGTCATAAGGCTCATGGGACGTGCAGTGAAATTGGCGGATAAGTGATAGAGCCAAGGCTACATTTTAGGGTGCGTTGCTGCAAGCAGGGAAGTGCAGGAGTTCATGGAGCAGAAAAAAGCGGGCGACCGGATTCGAACCGGCGACGTCCAGCTTGGGAAGCTGGCATTCTACCACTGAATTACGCCCGCGACGGTAAGTCCTTGGAAGTTTAAGGACTTATCTAGCCAAGTCTGCGCTGTTTTCGCATCAGCACGGGGGTTACCGTACAGGATTCAGTATAAAGCGGTGGGGAGGGTGAAGCAAATGAGGGATTCACACTGCTCACGCCGCATCTCTTTTTGCATGCCACGGTGGCACTCGGTGGCGAGCGTGTCAGGGGGTGGCGGGTTCTGAGCGATTATTGATACGACTTCATTGCATTCCGCGAGTGCAAGTGGCGAGCCGGGTATGCGTCGGACTCAAAACGACGATCCTATTGCATGTCAGTAAAATCAAACTGGGTCATAACCATTTTTAATTTTTCGGATATTGTTCGGATTTTTTTGTTGACAATTAAGAATGGATAGAGTTAATTATGCTCGTTTACTTCTTTCATTTTCTGGCGGTACATTTTCTCGAAGATTAAAGTCAATAGTTCACGGCATTTCTTCTTGTCGTGGGGTGTGCGAAGACAACTCGTCCCAAGGTAGCTTCCATTCGAAGGAGATAAAGAATGGCACGGGGAAAGTCTGCGCGCAACTCAGGGCATGGACGGCATGCTGGAGTATTTTCGATCGCGATTAAATTAAACGGTGGGTGGCTGAGGCGCTGGCAGAGGCGGTGGGCAAAGTTTTCCTTGTTTAACCGGCGTCCAAAAGCGGCGAGAGCGATCTGCTCTGCCGTCGGCAAGACCGCGCAATGGTGGCGTCAAACGCGAAGAACCCTCCAATGGGCGTATGTCGATACTCTTGAGCCGCGACCGCTATTATCCCAAACACCCTGGCCCGCCGACCTTGTCTTGGACGACGATATTTCCATCGGCCCTTCGGAGGACATTATCACAACGGGAACGTTTGATGCTAACGGTCATACGATCACAGTTGAATTCGGTGGGACTTTTACGATTGGCGATGGCGGATGCAATCTCAATGGAGCCATTGTCAACGCTGGTACGCTAAATATCGCCGCGGGTTTACAAATCTGGGAGCAAGGGAGCATTCAGAACTCGGGTACCTTGAACATTCAATCCGGCGGTTGGCTGGACGTGCTCGACGGCGAATTTCTCAGCGATCAGCCCATCACTCTGGCCGGTGGCGGCGGCATGGACATTGAAAATGGAAATGTGCAGCTGAATGGCGTTAATGCGCAGAGCGGGAGCCATATCGTTCTTTTCGGTGGAAGCGCGGGAACAAGTTGTCTGGGTGATGTGGTTAATCATGGCAGCATTATTGAACTGGACAACTCCTTCACCGCAAACATTAATAATCAAGAGGGGACCCTGGAGCTTGCCGGAACGGACCTTTCCCACCAGACGATTACAAACTCGGGCACCATAACGCTGGGAACCGACGGCATCGGGTGGGGTCAAAACACCACCATCGCATTTTACGACAGTACCCTCTACAACACTTCCACGGGTGTCATTAATCCACGTGGCCAACTCATCATTGGTGATGGATCTACGCTTTGGCTGGATGGCACGCTGGGGTCCGCGGGTGAACTAGTGGCCGCGAGCGGGGGGAGCATCTACATGCAGGATGACAATGAACTTCAAAGCGGATTGTTATTAACGATTGATGGCGGGACTTTCGAGTTAGCGGGTCATAGGCTCAACATCACCGCCACGGCGCAGTTAACCGTTAAAAATGGCGGTGTGGTGGATCTGCAAGGGGGCGTTCTTCAAAGCACGGGCGTGGTGAGCATCGCAAGTGGCTCAAGCATCCTGGCCAATGGAATGGTGGATGGCGAAGATCAGGTTGTTTGCGGGGTGATGAATAGTACCAGCGGTGAGGTTACCAACAACGGCACAATTACGGTGAGCCAAGGTTCGGCCCGTTTTGGGCCGCTTAGTGGAGATGGTGCGCTCATTGTCGGAGGATTTCACCCTGGAAGCATTACATTTAGTGCGAATGCGCATCTTGGGATTTTGGATATACAAGCCGGCGGCACCGCCGCTGTTGCCGCACGGGCAAATAGCGTTTTACAAGTCCACGCGTTGAGCATTAACACAAGCAATGGCGGGAAACTTGATCTGGGGACCCATGCGATGGTTCTGGAGACGGGGTCTTTAAGTACCATTGAAGGGTGGATCCAATCCGGACGGAACGCTTATAGCGGGGCAAACTTTGGGCGCTGGGATGGTGTGGGAATACAAAGTACGTACCTGGCCAAGCTTAGCCTTGCGGGCTTTGAAAGCCTCGTCATTGGTTCTGCGCAGGTGGGATTGATGTCGACGCCGCCAACGACGCAGTGGGGTATTAGCGTTGGATCGTCGACAATACTTGTCGCGTGCGTTCGCATTGGTGACACGGACCTGGACGGCCAATTGACCGAGGAGGATTTGTTTTCGCTCACGGGCGCTTCAGGTTCACCGGTGGCACCACACTGGTTTAGCGGGGATCTCAACTATGACGGAAGTGTCAATGCTCAAGACCAGGCGGCCGTCAGTCATTCATCGTTTTTTGCCCCTGCTAATGTTAGCGCTACGGTGGTATCGGCTACCAACATAGCTTTGAATTGGGAAGGTAATCTGGCGGACCCAGTAACGGGATTTTTAATTCAGCGAAAAGGCCTGAATTCTTCCGACTGGAAAACCATCGCTGCCGTGAGCACGTCCACGACTAGTTGGCATGATACCTGGAATGCAGAGGATGCACCGCCCCAAAACACGTATCTTTATTATCGCGTGGCTGCGGTTCTTGGGGCCGACAGTGAATTTTCAGATCCTGTCTTTGCGACGTTTGGCCCGCTTGCTTCCGCACTTAGCTTGAGTAGTAATCCACCGAAAGTCGGCGTCCCGATGAAGTTTTCAGTCGCGGCCGATCCAAACTACTCCTTCGTTTGGGAGATTCGAAATGGATCAGCCCCGGCCTTGCCGAATCAGGACTCTCCGCGTTTCAGCTGGACGCCCACCGCCGATGATGCAGGTACCTGGACCGTGCAAGTCACCATTACGAACGCCATTGGTCTCTCGACCATTATTGGTCCTCAAACCTTTACCATTGCCGAACCACCTCCCGCACAAATTCTCGGGCCGACGACTTCCCCCAAAGGCGTGATGATCCGGTATGAAGCTCTGGGCATCACACATAATCTGCACTGGATCGTCAAGCAAGGCGATACCACAGTATCAGACGTATTCACCGTGGGAGATTTTTTCTTTACGCCACAGCAAAGCGGAAACTATGTGGCCCACGTGACCGGTGACAACCCCGGCGATAGCGCCACAAAAAGCGCGGCACTCAACCTGACGGTTGCCTACGTTCTGCCGGAGGTAACTATTTCCGGTGATGCCAGCGGATATTTCGGCCAATCGCGAATGTTTGGCAGCCATGTCCAACAGCAACTTGGGGTGAACGAAGCATTAAGCTACGCCTGGAAAATTCTCGACTATGAAGTTCCTCCAGAGGATGTGGATGACATACCAAGCGACTTGTCGACATTTGCAGTTCCCGGCAAGTTTCTGGCGACGGGATCGTACAAAGTCCAGCTTACCGTCAATGTCACGCATGAAGGGACGACAATTCCCATTGTCCGCACGTTTGATTTTTCCGTCCTGGCCAATCCCGCAAGCCCCGATCCGCGACCCGCGCAATTTGACTGGGGCTTTGCCACGGATGTGACGCACAATGGCGGCACACCGAGTATTACGCAGGCGATGGCCAGGCAAGAGGACGGCAAAATCGTTATTGCAGGCGTAGCCCTTTCTCCCGGGCGTGTGAATCTTTACCGCTTCAACGCCGACCTCACCCCTGATACGACGTTTGGCCCGGACGGAAACGGGAAAGTGGAAGTGGTGGGGCTTGATTCGGTGCGAGCCATTGCTTTTAATCCGGTCACTAAAGATCTGGTGGTAGCGGGTCAACGCGGTGGGCGGACGGGAACCAGCGATAATAGGCCGATAATCGCGGTCCAAGCCATTCGCTCGCAAAGTTCCTTTGCCGAGGATGGCACGTTCATTCCGGCGGGCGCGCCTGATCCCGACTTTAACAGTATCACGGTCAACGGTGTGAAAAGGAATAACGGTCCGTGGACGTTTCAGAGTACGAATTCCGCGATTGCTGCGTGGGATGTCGTCATTGATGCCGCGGGCAAGATTCTCCTGGGTGGAACGGTGTGGACTTTTGCGGATTCCGCAACGTTTACCCGACTCGATTCCTTGGCGCACGCGCTTTGGCCGAAGGACGGAAACGGCGAAGATGCGGAGCCCTATCCAACTCCGGCAAACATTTTTGTGGATGATTTTCTTCTGATTCGTCTTACATCGGATGGCGCTGTTGATGAAAGTTTTAATGGGACGGGGTTCGCTCAGCTCCCGCACATTTATAAAACGGGATCGCTGCCTTTCGATACTGAAGTACCTTTTGAGCAGGATGCCAGCAAGTCTTTTGCTGTGGCTGAACCTTACTTGACCCGGTCTCTTACCGGCATCGCGCACATTGTACTTGATGGCGACAAGATTATTGTCGGCGGTCCTGTACGGCGTCTGGCGACAGTGGTAAGCGACGGTCTGGAAACACCGTTAGGTCCGCTCGGTTTGGATATTGGCTTTGGATTGGTGCGTTATGAAGACGATGGGACGATTGATTCCGATTTTGGCACAAGTGGAAAAACGTTTACCGGGAGCCAAGCTTTCTACGGGCACGACTATGGAATTTCCAGCATGGCTTCCCTTGAGATACTTAAAACCGGCACCACTAAGCACATTCTTGCAGTAGGCAGGGGAAATCATGCCGGTGACACGCTTGATGTATTATTTGCCCAGTATTCTTATGACGGGATTCCGGATGTGGCTTATAATTCCACGTCGGGCAACGGCACGCGTGTGAGCACCGACGATCGACTCAAAACAATAATACCGGTGGAGGGCGGGAATAACAGCCCGTTTTTTTCGGAGAATCCGCGCGGTGGCCCTTTTGGCTTTGATCCAACTGACGGCAAAATAGTGGTGGCGATTCCGAAATCGCCCAATCCTCATGATTATAAGCTTTATCGGTTGGACCCCGTCAGTGGTGACGTGATTCAGACGATCGCTCCGCCAGCGCCGGCGCTAGCAGGCGAAATTGGACAGTTTCGGAATGAAAGACTGTGGTTCAACAGCACTTTTGATTTGCATACGATATTTGTGTCACCGAATGAAATTCTTTATTCCGGAGCAATTACTGCAGGCAATAATGCACGGCTTGTATCGGCCGCGTTTGTGCTGCGTTACCACGATTTTGCCGGGACGACGAACGGGGCTGGTGCTACGTTCGTTCCCATGGCGGTGGATCGTCTTGAGGCGGTGGGGAATGTTCATGGGGCCGTGTCCCTGACATGGACGAATACGGGCTTTGGGCAGGAAGGCTTTGAAATATGGCGCAGCGCGACAAGTGACATAGACGCCCATCATGATCTCATCGGTGCCGTCGGTCCTTATCAAAATGATTTTATAGACGCGCCGGACGGCACAAGCCACGTCGTATCACCCGATAAGACGTATTACTACAAAGTCGTACCATTTGCGTCGAATGGGTCAGGGATTAAAGTCCTGGCAGTGGCCGCGGAGATGCCGATGGCGGCGGTCCATACGTTTCCGGCCGCAGCGCCCATCGGGCCGGACTATGTTCTGGCACAGACGTTATGGGTTCCGGCCGATGGCACGTCCACGTCTTCTGGTTTCACTCTCGATTCGGACTCCACGTATCTCCTTGTCGCCTCCGGGTCATTGGATATATCGAGCGACGCCGAACACACCAGCCGCGCGGATGCTGGCTATTGGTATGTCAGCACCAATCCGAAGTTGTATGGCGAGAGCGTTGCCGGCGTCCGTTACGGTCTTGGCATCACTGATGGCACTCAGGCTTCTTCCGTCATTTTGTGGGGAGCCTATGATCCTGCCAGCCATCGCTATACTTATGCGTTGAAAGGAACGGGCCACCCCGTCACGTTTTCTTTTCATGGGTCGGCATTGCTTGCTGATATGGCCTCTCCATTGAAGGTCGAAATTTATGGGGATGCAACTTTAACGACCCCCATCTCAGGCAGCTCAGTGCGTGAAATCACCTCACAGGTCGCGGGCGCTGGTGATCCGGAACCGTTGATCAACGTCGTAACGCCCGTGGATGTTCTTTCGGCCGATCCGAGCGGAAGTAATGCGCCGTGGGCGTTGTGGCTTACGTCCACCAAGGCTCCTGGCACACCTACTTTGCTTACGAGCAGCGATTTGTCTATTGGCGCCTTGCCAAGCAGGGGGACGCGGGCGTTCCTTCTCGATCCTGCGCTCTATCCAAATGGGCAATATGCGTTAGAGCTGACGTCATCAGCCCGTTATGGCACGGGTCCTGTTTTCAGCAAGCGATTGATCACCATTCAAACGGTGGTAAAGGCAGGCGCCCTGACTTTGCCCATTACGGATGCCACTTTCAGCACGCCCGCGGGACCTGTGCAGATCACGCGCGTATACGATTCAAGCCGACTTTCCGAGGCGGGTTACTTTGGTCCCGGATGGACCCTGGGTCTTTTGGATACGCAGCTTCACACTACTGCGCGTGCAGATACTTATAACCCGTTTTATTCTGCGCAGCAGGACTTGGGTCTGGGTCATGTCATCACAGCGCAGGAAGCATCGATGCTTTCTCCGGTATTGCGAGCGGGAGATTTGGTTTATTTAACCGTTCCCGAAGACGGCCCGCATGCTTTTGCCTTTGCCCCGGTACCAATAGTGGAGTCGTCCATCAATCCGGCAAGCATGGAATACTATCCGCGCTTCGTGGCGCTGGACGGTTCGGGCGCCACGCTGTCCATTCCCCGATTGGGAGACGACGACTTTCCACATGGTCAGCCGAGTGATATCTCCCTGCGCTACGATCCGGCCAGCAACGAATTCCTGGTGGATGGATCAAACTATCCGGCAGAGCATTTTGATCTTGTGGGTTTTAACCCCGCACGCCCGAACAGCGGCGGAAAGTATCTGTTGACCACTAAAACGGGGACTTCGTACCTTATTGACGCGATTACCGGCCAAATTAAGCAGAGCTTCCACGACAACGGCGCGGTGACGACTTTCCAGGAAAGTGCTTCGCACGACAAGATTGAGATAACGTATAAGAGTAATCCGTCGGCTGGTGCCACAACCCTTGCAACTATTTACCGCGATTCAGATGGCCGGGTCACTTCTATTGTGTCGCCAGGCCGGCAGACGCTGAAATATTATTATTCCGATGTGGATACAGCGGAGGAATCGTCGGCCGAACGTTTGACGACGGTACAAGACCAGATGGGCAACAGCACGTTTTACGGTTACGGAGATGGGGCGCGTCTGAGTTCGATCACGAATGCCCAGGGCTTGACAGTGCTGCAGGCCAACTACGATGAGAATTCCAGACAGCTGGAAAGCCTTGTCAACGCCAAGGGCGTGACAATTCCCATCGCTTTTGCCAATGGCGGCGGCCGGCAGGTGATACAGACGATCAGCGACCCCACCGGAAATGTCACGGAGTACATTTTTGATGAAATCTATGGCAATCTTTTACGCAAGATTCAGGCGGTAGATGATGACGCCGGAAATCTGCATCATTATCTTGTCACCGTGATGAATTATTCTTACGTCCTCGATGACGTGGCGACGAGTTCTGACCTCCGGCAGTCGGGCACGGTCCTGCTGCAGAATGTGCGGCAGTATCCGACCTTCGAAATTTTGGGGACGGACATCCAGGAGATTCGCTATTCGTCGATACCGTCGGGGAATTCCTGGATTACTTCCACCACTTTTGATACAGGCGATCGCTGGGATGACGCGGCGCGGGGTCAGGTCATCCAAATCTCCCAGCGCATTGGTGATGATGGGACCCTGCAAACAACGACGTTTGGCAATTATCGCGCTTCTGGCTATTGGTCGTCGGCGGATAGCTTCCCGGTGACCAAGCCGCAGAACACCACCGTTACCATTCAAACTCCAGGTGGCAGTTCCGGATATGTGAGCCACGTTCAATCAGCACAATACATTCGTTATCGCACGCCGAACGTAAATTTTCAGATTGCCGATGATGACCTGCGCCAACTCAGCTACTCTCTGCAATCGCTGGGCGTTGCGGACCCCGCGCGTTCAGGCCGGACCCTCGCCCAAGGGACAAAATACCTTTATAGCTCGGACGTGAATACGCCTGATCTTCTCATTGGTACCGAGAGCGTGGTGGTGTCTGTTGACGCGGGCGGAAACTTTTCGGCCGACGATGTCAAGGTGATAGGGGGCGCTTTGACGCCCACATCCGGCGGATCGCCGGCACGTCATTACAACACCTTCAATGCATATTACGATCATGATGACATCGTTACGAATCTGGTTGGATCGCTTTTCGGTGCTCTCAAGTACACGGTAGATGCTGCGGGCCAGGAGACTTTTTACGCTTATGATGATGCCGGACATGCGGTTCTGAATTATGTCTATAAGAGTTGGAATAATTCTGTCGGTGATGTCGTCAATGGGTGGGTCGGCACAACCAGCGTTTATGACCAGAAAGGCCGGATCATTGAGCAATACCAAGGCGTTTATCGCGCTGGTTCAAATCAAAGCGACGTTAACGGTTACCATCTAATGAAAGTAAAAGCCGGTGGTCCTGGGGGCATGGAACCAGATGAAACGCCGTATGTCGACGACGTCGTTAACCAGAACGTTGACCACTTCATCGACTTTGGTGCCGTTCGCACGATGCGCAACGATTACAATGAAGCCGGGCAGTTGTCCGCCAGCATGGATCAATTTAACAGCGAAACCCTTTATACCTACGATGCCTCCGGCCGCGCGATTCGCACGCAATATCTCGGCGGGACCGAAACACGTGCTGTTTATGACGACTTGGGTCGTATCGTCTGGCAATCCAATCGATATGCGCCCAGCAGCACACCGGTGCACACACATACGCTATATAACTCTCTGGGCCAGGTGGTGGAAGTGGACCAGGTGGTGGGAGGGAGCATTACAATTGCCTCGGGCCTGTCCGGTTCGGCGGCCGTATCTACGAGCACGATGAATATCTCCGGCAGCACGGTGCAATCCACATCCAAGAAATGGTACGACGAACAAGGCCGGGTCATCGAAATACTGGATGGCTACGGCCTTCGCACTGGCATGGTCTATGCACCCAATGGACAAGTGATTTATCAGGGCATTTTAAAAAACACCGCGCCCGACGGTGGACGGGCAGTGACCACCAACGGGATGACGCACATCGCGTTTGATTTTGCAGGCTCGGCAGATTTTGACTCCCTCACAACCCACACCACACAGAACTACGATGGCACCCGTGGCCTCTTCTATGACCATTCCCTTGATGCCAATTCCCACGGACCGATGACGATTCATGACGCTTTGGGACGGACCGTACGTGTTCAGTATCCCGAAGAAACTGGCTTTAGTTTCAGTGAAACGCTCTACAGTGTGGGTGATACAGAGGTAAGCAACGATCAGGAAAGTGTAGATCTGACTCCCGACCGCCCGAGCGCCAACGAAGGCTGGCACGGCATTCCTGCCGGTGGCCAGGAAGTCGTCAGCATTGCCCAGCGCAAGAGCGGTGAGGATGGGGTGATTACCTATCGTTTGTACGACGCGGCAGGCCGTTTAACCGATGTCTGGCTGCCAGCGGTGGTAGATGGTGCCACAACCTCCACGGGCAAGGTTCATCCCCACACCCATTACACCTATGACACTGCAGGCAATCAGCTGACACAGGAAATTCACACCGCTGCCGATGAACTGACTCAGCCCAATACGCACACGCACACCAGCCGTCACCAGTACGATCCCCTTGGCAATCAAATCAAGGAGGTCTTGCCCGGCGGGGAGGTTGCTTCCGCGCATTACAACAGCCTTGGCCAACTGCTCTATCAACAAGATTTTAACCATCAGTACGTGGCTTATTATTATGATTCGAACCCCGCCGCCAGGGGACGCCTTCAGGCCAAATATTACTTTGCCAGCGACGTATTCCCGCTGACCGAGAATAACTACATCATCACCTCTCCGGCTGAGGCAATGACTAGCTACACCTATGACGCTTTGGACCGGGTCAAACAGGTGCAGGAGTGGAACGTCGTCGATACGACCCTCAACCGCACCACTGCTTATACGTACGATCCTGTATGCGGGCAGGTGCAAAGCGTTGCTTCGCTGGAAGGGTATATTCATTACGCCTACGACAATCAGGGCGTACTGCGTGAGACTTACACCAAAGCCGATGACCACTCCACCACGCCCATCAACACCTTCACTAGTTATGGCTACGATATCCAGGGACGATTGCAGACGATCACCGTCAGCCGGCTTAACGGCAGCCCGCTCACTACTAACCTGGAAACCCATTACACCTACGATGCCGTGGGCAATAAACTCAGTGAGACGCTTCCCAATGGCTTGGTGACCACCTATGCCTATGACCTGCAGAACCGCCTGAAAGCCGTCTTGGTGAGTAAACCAATCGCGGGCGGCTACCCCCAGGAACTTTTCGCCCAGCAATATACGCTCAACTCCAATGGCACGCGGGCCTCGGTGCATGAATTCCAGCTCCAGGAAGATGGCACTACCACGCGCCTTAGCGACACGGCCTGGACCTACGATGCCGTGAACCGGCTAATCGGCGAGGAGTATTCCACTTCCACTTACGATATTCCCACCCAGGAAGATAACGACGACGCCTGGGGGTACACCGAGACGTTCACGTATGACCTGGCCAGCAACCGGAAAAAGAAGATCCACGGGGAAGCCGGGACCACGGTGGAGACGGTCACCTACAGTTACAATTCCAATGACGAATTGTTAAGTGAAACGTCGAGCATCACGGCTAATTCCGTGAGTTACTCCTACGACGCCAATGGCAACCAGACCGCCAGCACCCAAGGCAGCACGGTCAATCACTTCCATTACAACTTAAAAAACAAGTTGGACGCTGTGACCATGAGCGGGGTGGTCACGTCTTACACCTATGACGATCAGGGGCACCGGGTCAGTGAAGCCACCGGCGGGGTCAAGAAAATCTACCTCAACGATGACAACAACCCCACGGGGTATAGCCAGCCCGTGGAAGAAAAGAAAGTTTTGGGGAATCTATCGACCCTCTCCCTGACCTATCTTGTAGGCGATTATGTCTATGGGCAGATCACAGGTGGCAATGCACCGGTGCTTTCTTATCTGGAAACCGATGGCCATGGCAGCACCCGGCAGCTCACCGATACCAGTGGAAATGTCACGGAAGCGTATCGCTACAAGGCTTGGGGGGAAGCCTTGGGGTTTGACCCGAATATTGCCGGGACGGTGCTGTTGTTTGGCGGAGATGCGATTTATGACGTGCCCACGGGATTTCGCTTAGCGGGCAACGGAAGGCGGCCGGTGAATGATTTCCACTTTGTGCAAGGCGGGCCGGAGTTTTTGGTTCCAGCCAGGGAAGATCCTCGCTCGTTGCATGCTTATCTTTATGCTGATGCCAATCCGATCAGTAATAGCGACCCCACTGGGCAATTCACGCTTCCAGATATTCTTAGCGCAGCAGTAATTAGTGCGGGAATTACCGCCGAAGCCGGTGGCTATATTGCAGCAATATATGGTATTGCCAAGTTCGTAGTTGCAGGCATCAAATATTTTGATGCCAGTTTGGGTCTTATGGTAACGGATCCTGGCGATTACAAGTCAGAGGCCTATTTTTACGGCAGGCAAGCCGACGCTTTGGAGGAAATGGTAACAAGCTCAATATTTATTGCCGGCGGATTCTTTGGCATTTGGGCGGGTCAATTAATTCGAGGAATGGGCGTGGCCATGCTGGCCACCAGCGGGGGTGCCGCAACAACTGCCGCAACACAGAGTTGCTTCTTGGCGGGCACGGATGTTCTTTTGGGTGACGGGCAAACTGAAGAAGCCATTGATCAGATTCATGTCGGCCAGCGTGTGGCGACTGATGGCGGTGCGGCCAATAGTGCCGATGGCCATACGGCTGCCGAAGATCCCAATGCCACCGAAGTAGACGCCGTCACCTGGCGGCTGGTCATTATCAAAGCAGGCGATTGGGAAGTGCAGGCGCTTGAGCCTCTCAGCTGGATCGTCGCTCATAATGCCAATGCGGGCTCGTGGTTGCGTTTAAGTGACATTGTGGATTTAGCGGAGATGGGCGCATCCGATGATTTATGGGGTCAAATTGAGGCAGTGGAGGCATGTCCGAATATTGAAGCAGGTCCGGGACGTGTGGTTCTTACGACCGTCAGCCATCTCAATAATTACGTGTTTGATCTAACGCTAACCGACGCCAGCGGCCATGGTGACGCATTAGGCGTTACCGGATATCACCGCTTTTACACAGAAGACCGCGGCTGGGTAACGGCAGATCAATTGTATTTAGGAGAGCTGATTCGCGGCGAGCACGGCGATGTGACGGTGACCAGTCTCGCACGGGATGCGGGTGTATTTCGTGTTTATAACATGACGGTGGAGGCGGATCACGTATTCTATGTTGGGGATGTGGATGCGCTGGTGCATAATCAATGCGCCGTGGAACTCCATCATTTATTGCCCAAGCAATTTGTAGAATTTTTTCAACGCGTAGGGCTTGATATTGAAAAATTCAAAATCCCGTTGTCTACTGATTTACACAGATTGTTGCCCGACGGTATTCATACCGGGCCATACGCACAAAGTTGGAACGGAGTTTGGGAAACTTTTAAGAACCAGTTCCCAAATGCTACCGCAGGAGAAATCCTCGAACAACTTGCAAGAATGCGACAAGCGTTTGGAATATAGATTAAGGAGACTCGTGATGGGTGATCAATTCTGGCATATGCATGCTCCGAATGCTCCGCCGGAGGCAGAGTGGGACCATGGAAAAGTGGAACTCGAAACTGTGAAATGTCCTGTTGACCCAATGCATCAGCGATCCGGCAAGAGATTGAACGATCTCAGCGTCGTATTGTCCGATGGACCACTCAATGATGTAATCCGCACGTGGTATACCGAATTTTTGGTACAAGATCGCACATTGAATATCTTGCGGGCGAGCGGGGTGACTGGATTTGACGTAAAACCAGTAAAGGCAAGATACGAGAAGAGCAGTGAGAAACCTCCAAAATTGTGGGAAATATGTGTGACCGGATGGGGAGGAATAGCTGACCCATCCTCTGGTATTCGATTAAATCTAGCAAAGTCATGCGAGATTTGTGGGCACCTTGTCTATACTGAGTTGACCCGACCAGAGCGGTTAATAGACAAGGAGAAATGGGATGGCAGCGATCTTTTTTTCGTTTGGCCGATGCCTAAATTTATTATGTGCACATCGCGCGTCATGCGGATTGTTAAGGACCACCATCTAACAGGGGTTCGATTTACGCCCACGTCTGAGTTGAAAGTTGGAAGTAAAGTCGTAATTGATGGTTTCTCTCCGGGAAGGCTTTCCTATTGGATGCCGGAGGACCGCGCCAAGCAACTCGGTGAGCCGCTCGGAATTTATTGATTATGGATAGACATGGACGATCAATTTTGGCATATGCATGGTCCGAATGCTCCACCACAGGCAGAATGGGACCGTGGAAAGGTGAAATGCGAAACTGTTAAATGCCCAGGTCATCTAACAGGTCAGCGCGGTGGTAAAAGATTAACAGATCTTAGCGTCGTATTGTCGGATGGGCCGCTCGAGGATTTTGTCTGGACGTGGTATAGCGAATGTTTGGTACAAGATTACACGTTGGATATTTTACGCGAGAATGGAGTTACAGGATTCGACGTAAAACCCGTAAAGGCAAGATACGAGAAGAGCAGTGAGAAACCTCCCAGATTGTGGGAAATATGTATGACGGGATGGGGAGGGATGGCTAGGCCATCCTCTGGTATTCAATTGGATAAAGCCAAATCGTGCGGTATTTGTGGATTTCTAGCATATACGGCACTCGTTCACCCGGAACAACTCATAGATGAAAAGAAATGGGACGGCAGCGATCTGTTTATAGTTTGGCCAATGCCTAGATTTATTATGTGCAGCTCGCGTGTGATGCAGATCATTATCGATCACCGTCTAGCCGGAGTTCGGTTTACACCAACGCATGAATTGAAAGTAGAAAACTATAACTTTTCTCCGGGAAGGCTTTCCTATTGGATGCCCGAAAAACGAGCGCGCGAGCTTGGTGAACCGTTGGGGATTTATTAGAAACCCCATCGTGATGCACCATATGCTTCAAACGCAAGATGGACCCTTAGCAGAGTTAACGCAGTCATTTCACCAAGAAAACTATCGTATAACCAGACCGCCAGCACCCAAGGCAGCACGGTCAATCACTTCCATTACAACTTAAAGAACAAACTAGACTACGTGACCATGAGCGGGGTGGTCACATCTTACACCTATGACGATGCGGGGCACCGGGTCAGTGAGACCACCGGCGGGGTCAAGAAAATCTACCTCAACGATGACATCAACCCCACGGGGTATTCACAACCCATAGAAGAAAAGATCGTTGTTGGGAACACGTCGACACTCTCGATGACGTATCTTTTGGGCGATCATGTCTATGGGCAGATCACCGGCGGCGGCAGTCCAGTGCTCTCGTATCTGCAAACCGATGGTCATGGAAGCACCCGTCAGTTAACCGATACCAGCGGCCATGTCACGGAGGCGTATAACTACAAGGCCTGGGGGGAAGCCGTGGGGTTTGACCCCAAGATGGCGGGGACGGTATTCCTCTTTGCCGGCGACTCGATCTATGACAACTCCACAGGCATCAGCCTGCATGGCAATGGCGTACGGGGACGGGCGGGCTTCTCTTTTCTTCAGCGAGATGAATATCACGGAGACAATCAAGATCCATTAAGCCTGCATAAATACCTGTATGGCTGGGCCGATGCGCCCAACATGACCGACCCCTCCGGCTACAGCGTGCTGACGGATATCGCGGTGCCGATCTTGATCGACGTGGGGGCGGGGATTGTCGGGGCGCAATTCCTGGCCCCGGTGCTCGGTGGCATTGCCGTGTATCAGGGCATTGTCGGTGGGATTACTAATTCCTACATGGCGCCCGCCGATGTCGATCCACTGGGTAGCTTCGGCGTGGGCTTTGCCGGCAGTTTTACCACTTCCATCCTGGGCTTTCTGGGCATGCCCTGCTTTATCTCCATGGGCATCGGCTCGTTCATCACCAGCGTGGGCAATGATTACCTGGAACATGGATCCGAGGCGTTTTCGCTTGAACATCTTGGAAACTCAGCCCTCAATGGCACGCTGACGAGCTTATTGGGTGGCCTTCTTGGCCTGGGCTGCTTCACGGCCGAAACGCCGGTGCTTTTAGGCGATGGCCGCACGAAAATGCCCATCGAACAGGTTCGCGTTGGCCAGCGCGTCGCCACCGACGGCGGCATGGCCAACAGTGCCGACGGCAAAACGGCCGATCCCAATCCCCGTGCCACGGCAGTCGACCCGGCTACTTGGCGGCTGGTAACCATTTTGGCCGGGGATCTCTTCGCCCAGACTCTTGTCCCAATGAGTTGGATTCAAGAATTTGGTGTCGCCCTAGGCAATGCCATTCGGCTGATCGATGTCATTGACTTAAAGGAAATGGGGGTTTCGGAGGAACTCGTAGGCACAGTGGTGGGAATCGCAGCCTGCCCGGATATTGAAGCCGATTCGGGGCGGGTAGTCTTGACGACGATCAATCATCTTAGTGAGAATCTTTATCTAGTAACCTTCGGTGCAAATGGACGCAATGCCGAAACCATATCCGTCACCGGTCATCATCGGTTCTACACCTTGGATCATCATTGGACAATGGCGCAGCAACTGATGATCCATCAGCAACTCTGCGGCATTGAACAGTCAGTTTCTATTAAGAATCGCACTCGTGATGCAGGCACTCGCCGCGTGTACAATATTTCTGTTGAGGGAGACCACGTATATTATGTTGGCAGTACGTCGGTTTTAGTACACAATGCCTGTAAATGGGGTAATTCGAAAGAACTCAAAGAAAATCTTTTGGATGCAGGCGAAATATTCCATAGGGGCGCTGACGCGGCACATGTTGTTCCAGCAGATATTTGGGGTGGTCGAAGCGGAACTATTCAAAAAATGATCGCGAAAATGCACGATATTTTGGAAGAGGTTGGAATTGACATTAACGACGCTGAGAATGGTTTTTTTACGACGAGCGCATCGCATAATGGTACGCATAGTGATTTTTATATAAAATCTATATACGAATCATTAAATGGTGCACGGGGTTCACGATCAAGGGTGTTAAACGCGATTGAGGAGATCAAGGAGGATATATTTAATGGACGTTGGTAAAAGGAATACTCTACGTGAATATTCGTAACAGGATTTATTTGTTGGAGAGCATATTAGACGATCCTCGTTATGAGGGGTTTGCACCAGCCAGCGACGAGGATTTTCCTTTAGATACTCCTTTTCCTCGCGATCGTAACGGTCGAGGCTGGAAGGTTGAGCGATTCGCTTCAACTTGGAAACCAATGGAGGTTGTGGGGCGGGTTCGCTCCTATAATGACTTTCCGGAAGTGATGGGTACCCCCGCATTCAGTGAACGGGCTATTGATATTTTGCGTGACTTGTTGGAACCGAATGGTGAGATTCTGCCATTAAGATCTTCCATAGGTTCCTATTTTGCTTTTAATACGACAACGATCGCCGAGGTGCTTGATTGGAAAAAAGCAAAGCTGAAGTGGTTTCCTGGTGAGAAGCCACACAACGCACTTGCTATTTATCGGTACGAATTCTTTGCTGAAAGGCTGAAAGCATTATCAATATTCAGAATTCGCGAAAAACCAGTGGAAATTTATGTTAATCAGGAATTCGTTTCTCGTGTTTACGAACATAATTTGAAGGGTTTTAATTTTGAACTAGTCTGGCCGTTGCCCGTGGGGGTGGACTGGAAAGTGCTCGCTAAACATAATCGAGTTAAACATGATACGCAGGGATTGCCGAAAGGTAAGACGTTAAAGGGGAACACGGCCGTAATTCGTCTGCGCTTAAAAGATGCAAATTATAATAATAATGAACATAAAAAAATATTAAAAATATTAGATGAACTTGATGAAACATTGGTGGACCAGCAATGTGAATCCCCTGCCATTGGAAATGTGGAAGGCCATGACTACAGCGAGCCCGGCGAATGTCGTATTTTCCTTAGTTGTCCCGATGCCGATGCCTTGATCATAAAGTTAACTCCGTGGTTTGATAATCTGAAATGGCCAGCCGGCTATTCTGTGCTCAAACGGTACGGCATTTATGTGGACCCCGATGCACGGGAGGAAGTGGCGTTCTCCAAGGATTGGGACTAAAAGCTTACGGTGGGCGACCAGAGAAAAGATTTAGCCCTAAAACCACAGGAGCCGACATCCATCCGGCAGGGCTAGTAAAGCTAAGTTAAGACTTCTGGTAAAGCGTATGGGCACTTCAAAACAACAACAATTTTGGGAGCTTCATGAATCCCGCAAGACCCGCCCTGTGGCGGGCTATGACGATGAAATGTACTTTGAACCATTTCACTGTCCCGTCAATCCCGGGCATCGGCGTTCGGGTGATCGGAGGCCCGATTATCTTTGTGTAACGTTGCGTAATATGGAGTTAGAAGATTTTGTGTGGGTAGAGACGGGAGAGTGCCTTCTACAAGACCGCGTACTTGAGGTATTTCGGCAAGAAGGAGTCACTGGTTTCGACGTTCAACCGGTGAAGGCCCGATTTGAAAAATCAAAAAAAATGCCGCCGCCTTTGTGGGAGCTCAAAGTCAGAGGTTGGAGCGGAATGGCAAAGCCCGAGTCGGGGATTCGACTTAATAAGGCTAAATGCTGTGAGGCTTGTGGAAAAATACGTTATACAGGTTTGACAAATCCAAGCAAGCTGATGGATTTGAGTCAATGGGATGGTAGCGATTTTTTCATTATTTGGCCCTTGCCACGTTATAATTTTGTCACTGACCGCTTGAAACGCATCATTGAGAGACATCATCTAACTGGCGCGGAGTTTACCGCGATGCGCGATCTCGAAACAACCGACGGATTTGGCCCGCCCCGATTGCGCAGCATTTTCCCAGAGGAACAAGCGAAGCGCCTGGGAGAACCCCTGGGCATTTACTAGAAACAGCCTGTAATCCTCATCTCCTTCCCGGTGTCGCCTCTATCGCGGCAGTTCCCGCCGCTAGGCCATCCGCCGTCGCCGTTACCTTAATCACCCCGCTCTCCCCCGTCGCCCGCAAAATTGCCACGCACGTCCCCTCAAACGCACTCCGCCGCATTGCCTGGAACGGCTCATGACTTTTCACATCCCCATTATCCACCGCCACAATCGCCCCCGGCCCGCTTACCGCAAAGGAAATCATCGCCGTCGCATTCGGGTTCCGCACGCCTTTGGCATCCGTCACCACCGCACGCACATACGCCACCTCTTCCCAGTCATTCGGCAGCTTCGCTTTCTCCGCCGTCAAAACAATCTTCGCCGACGGCCCGGCCGTGCGCAGTTCCTCCGTCCCGGCAATCGCTCCCTTGTTCCTGCCCACCGCGCGCACCATCCCGGGCACAAACCCCACCTGCCACTGCCGCGGCGCGTCCCCGGCATCCTTCGCCTTCACCCCCAGCGATGCATCATTCAAATACAGCTCCACCTCTTCACAATTGCTATACACACTCACCGTTTCGTTATGCGGCGTCGTTTCCGCGGGCGTCCAATCGGCATAGCCCATCATCACCGCCGGCCTCCCGGGCCGCGTGGGCATGCTTACCATTCGCGCCATGTGCACCACCGGCTTGCCAGACCACCATGCCTCGCGCTCCAGCGCCTCGCCGCGCGGCCAATTGGTTTTATCCAAAATGCCCGAAGGCGAGACAACATTCGGCCAATCCCCCGCCTCGCCCAGGTAATCCACCCCCGCCCACAAAAATTGCCCCGACAACGCCGGATTATCCCTCAGCGCCAGCCAGGCTTCGCGTGTTTTGTAATTTTCCGTGCCAATGATCTTGCGCGCCGGGTTCTGCTTGTGTGCCGCCGCCAGCTCGTTGTCCCGGTAATTCTGCCCAATCACATCCATCATGTCCGCAAAGCCATTGTCATACGCATGCGCCACATTCGGCCGCATCTCGGCAATCGTTACCGGCCGCGTCGGGTCCAGCGCATGCGCCCGCTCACGCAACGCGCTGAAAATTCCCTTCGCCACCTCAATCGGCCGATTTGGCCCAATAAACTGATCTGCCGCCGGGTCCGGATTCTGCGGCAGAATATCCCAGATCTCATTCCCCAGTGACCAGATGACCACGCTCGGATGATTGCGATCGCGCATCATCATGGCGTCCAAGTCGCGCTGCCACCAATCTTTGAAGTACAAATGATAATCCCCCGGCTCCTTCGCCACCGTCCACGCGTCAAACGCCTCATTCATCACCAGCAGGCCCATTTGGTCGCAAACATCATAAAACTCCGCCGGCATCGGGTTATGTGCCGTGCGTATCGCGTTAACGCCAAGTTTCTTCAACGCCCCCAGCCGCGATTCCCACGCGGATGCCGGCGTCGCCGTCCCCAGCGCCCCCAGATCTGAATGCAGCGCCACGCCCAGCAGCTTGATGTTCTTGCCATTGAGCCAGAATCCGCTCTCAGCCTTAAACTCCGCCGTCCGCACGCCAAAAAAGACTGTCTGAGCGTCGCATACATTATTCGAGGTGACCACGCGCACCTCCGCCCTGTGCAGTTCCGGCGCGCCGGTGTCCCACAACTTCATCGCCGAATCAAACGGAATATCAATGGTCACATCCCTGCTCGCTCCGGCAGCGATCATCTGTTCCGCTGACTCACCCGATTTTAAATACGGTCCGCTCGCGCCCCTTTCCGCAGGCCCATGAATGTTCGCCACGACCTTTACGGGAATGTCCCGATCCCATTGGTTCACAACCGTTGTCTGAACTCGCACCGTTGCCGAATTCGCCCCGACCCTGGGCGTCGTGACAAATGTCGTGTGATATCCAAGGTGCACCGGATACGTAACCACCACCCGCACATGCCGGTTAATCCCCGCCCCCGTATACGCCCGAAACGCCGGCTGCCGCGACGTATCCGTCCGCACCGTCACCAGATTCGCCCCGCCCCAGTTAATGTAATCCGTCATCTCGTAACAAAACGGCACAAACCCATTCGGCCGCGACCCCAGTAGCCCCTTGTTAATGTAAACCTCCGAGTTGGACATCACCCCATCAAACTCGATAAACACGCGATTCCCCTTGGCCTCCGCCGGCATCGTGAACATCTTGCGATACCACGCCACCCCGCTGGGCAAATAACCCCCCGCGGCTCCCGTCGGGTTCTCTTTGGCAAAGGCCCCCTCAATGGACCAATCATGCGGCAGTTGCACCTTGCGCCACGTATCGTCCTTAAACGCAAAAGATGCCGGATCAATCGGCGCATAATTCGGTGACAGCGGCTGCGCCGGTTCCGGCGCTGGCGGCTCCCCCTGGTAGAACCGCCAATCAGAATCAAAAGCAAAGGTCTCTCTTACCGCACTTGCGGTGGCAGGCAATCGCGGCGCAGGTTCATCCGCCCACGCGCCATTCCCCATCAACATCGACACCATTACCACCCCCGTCCGCCAGCGATTACCAAAACCCATGAAGACTCCTTCTCGCCAAATTCGCTGCAGCACGAATAGCCGTGCTTTTCTTAATAAGGATCATCTACCAACGTCCCCCATCCCGGCAAATTACTTCTCACCCCGCACTCCAGCCATTCCCCGCCCAATAACCGGGCATTCATCGCGGCAAAAACTAAAAACCGGGCGGATGCGTTCCGCCCGGTTTAAAAATTCTAAAAAACTTTTCCGCCTTCTTCAGGCCGCCGGAACCGCAACGCCACCCGCTTCGGCAATCATCTTCTGCTGCCGCGTTTGCGCCTTGCGCAACCGCCGGCGACGCTTTTCGCTCGGCTTTTCATAATAGCTGACACGCTTCATGTCTTTAATCAGCCCTTCTTTTTCACAGAGCTTCTTAAAGCGGCGGAGCATCTGCTCCACGGTTTCATTGCCGCGGGACTTTACCTTGATCATTGCAGCTGCCTTCTTTCGAAAAAAACCGGATTCCCGGTCCGTGGCCACATTCCTTAGTCAACAAATACCAAAGATTTGGCTTCCATTTCCAAGGCGTGTAGTATAATCTTCCAAGATTGAGAAGCAAGACTGCTCATTCATGGCGGTAGGAAGCGGTGGATCGGAGCAAAAACCTCAGAAAAAGCCCATAAACCCATTCTCCGCAAATCTTGCGCTAGTCCCGTAGGTATGATGCAATAGTTTCCCATAGACCGCGTTTAACGGAGTGTGCTATGGATGCAAAAGCCATCGCCGAACTCTTGGTACGGTGCCAAAAGGGCGACAGAAAAGCGTGGGATATACTCGTAGATGCTTATTGGCAAAGGCTTTATGGCTATGCCTTACGCGCGACGAGTAATCCCGAACTCGCCCAGGACCTCGTCCAAGAGACCTTCCTCCGAATCGTTCAAAAGCTCCATAGCTATGACGATCAGGGGAAGTTTGAAGCATGGCTTTTTCGCATACTCGTAAATCTGGTCCGGGACAATGGCCGCAGCCATGCCCGCCATCCGACGCAGTCGACAGCCATTGACCGCGATGGACAACGGATGGAGATGACCGACGAGATGCCGGGCAAAGTACTGGCCCCGTTTGAGGCTCCCCAGTACCAGGAAGATGCCCACTCGCTCCAGGCCGCACTCCGGCGGCTGCCCGAGGTAGATCGGCAAATTCTGTTGCTTAGGCATTTTGCCGATATGCCCTTTAAGGACATTGCCCGCACGTTGCAGTGTCCGATTGGTACCGTCCTTGCTCGTGCCCACCGTGCACTTGGCAAGCTACGGAACCTGATGGAGGTGTTAGATGACAAAACCTAACCTTTGGAAAGCATCGATGCTCGATGCTTCCGGGGAACTCAATAAAAAAGCCAAAGCCCAGCTTTTGGCCTACTTGGCGCGGCACCCGGAATCCCAGGCCGCCCATGATGCTATTCATCACGACTTTGAACAGCTTCGCATGCTGCCGCCGGTGAAAATGACGGAATTTGAAAGTCAAAGCCTTGTCGGCCGCATCAAGGAATCCATCCATAAAAAGCTCAATGAGCTTCAGGCCCCGCAGCGCACCGGGAATCGCTGGAAGATGATCTATCACACCTTCGCCGGCGCCGCCGCCATGGCCGCCTGCGTCATCATCGCGCTTTCGGTTTATTACGCGCACACGCGCGCGGAAATGAATCGCGCCGCTGCCGTCGCCAAGGCCGAAGGCCAGATGCGCGACTTCCTCGATACCGGCAGTCAAAATCTAACCGACTATGTCTACGACGACGTGGCGACGGAAATCCAGACCATCAGCGATAAGCAACATCAGCTGATCGCCGGTGATCTCGTGCGCAACGCCATGCTGACCCTCGCCGAAGACGCCACCGATGTCACCGAACTGGAGGCCGACTAAAGGCACGAATCGCGCGTCGTATCGCGGCAGAGTACATCTGCCGCCCCTCATGATGGCAGAAAACATGAACAAGCTGGGGAAGAAAATCAGACACTTCGGGTACGCCACCCTGTTGGCATTCATCGCCGCCGCAGTTCTCGCTTCACACACCTTTGCGGGAAACGCTCCGACCACGCAGCCCGCAGCCGCCCAAGCTGCTGCTCACCCTAAACCAAAGCTCGATGACGCCGCCGTCCTCGCTTTTCTCAAGCAATATGAACCGGAAGTGTATGACGGCGCGTTGGTGCTTCAGACCAAAGATCCCGCCAAATTTGCCGAAATGCTCAAAGCCTTCAATGCCGACGTCTGCAACCTCATCGACATCCAGAAGCGCAACGCCCCGCTTTTTGAAGTGACGGTTCGTGATCGCCGCCTGGGTTATCAGGCGTTTCAGCTGGCCAAGGAACTCCGGGCTTTCCAGCACATTGGGATCCTAAGCTTAGAATTCCACGTGGACAAGTTGTCGCG
>JADMIO010955811.1_pt1 | contig 32527 bp, 30 predicted proteins | sample 8958161 | NCBI WGS metagenome assembly JADMIO01 (sample SAMN16585339, study PRJNA669376) | soil metagenome | isolation source: Crop rotation soil | place: USA: Cullars Rotation, Alabama | collected 2011
TAACACGAGGCGAAGGCGTGTATGTCTGGGATGATGCTAATAACCGTTATATCGATATGATGAGTGCCTATTCTGCCGTTAGTCATGGTCATTGCCACCCACGATTAGTTCGTGCGCTTACCGAGCAGGCTCAAACGTTGGCTGTGACATCACGTGCATTCTATACCGACAAATTAGGGGCTTTTTTACAACGTGTTTGTGAATTAACAGGCCAAGATAAAGCCTTGCCAATGAATACGGGCGCTGAAGCCGTGGAAACCGCGTTAAAAGCGGCGCGTAAGTGGGCTTATACTGTCAAAGGTGTTCCACAAGATAAAGCCGAAATTATTATCTGTAAGGGCAATTTCCATGGTCGTACTATTGCGATAGTGGGGATGTCGTCTGAACCACAATATCGTTCTGGATTTGGTCCCTTTCCCTCTGGATTTAAACAAATTGCTTATGGTGATATCGCCGAGTTGGAAAGGACTATTACACCAAATACCGCAGCATTTTTAGTGGAACCTATTCAGGGTGAAAGTGGCATAATAGTGCCGCCACCAGGTTACTTAAAAGCCTGTGCCGATATTTGCAAAAAACATAATGTCTTGCTCATTTGTGATGAGATACAAACAGGTTTAGGTCGTACGGGTAAATTATTAGCATCACAGCATGAAAGTGTTACACCGGATGGATTGGTTTTGGGTAAAGCATTGGGTGGTGGCTTATTGCCGGTGTCATTATTTTTGTCACGAAAAGATGTAATGGATGTTTTTACGCCAGGCGATCATGGCAGTACCTTTGGTGGGAATCAATTGGCTGCAACAGTTGGGCTCGCAGCGATTGATGTTTTAATAGAAGATAACTTAATTAATCGTTCTGCTGAGTTAGGTGAATATTTATTACAACAGCTAAAAGAGTTAAAATCGCCTTTAATTACCGATGTGCGTGGCAAAGGCTTGATGATTGGTGTTGAAATTCACCCACGTTATTCAGCCAGAACACTTTGCTTAAAATTATTAGGCCAAGGTGTTTTAACGAAAGAAACGCATGGTACTGTTATTCGATTAGCGCCACCTTTAGTTATCACCAAAGAGCAGATAGACGTTGTGTTAATGGCAATGAAACATGTTTTAGCCGAAGCAGAACATGAAACGAGTGGGGCGATAGATCAAATATAATTTTTTTGAAAAGGAGTTTTCGAAATGAAAAAAATTATTTGCTTAGCAACTGTGCTTGGCGTGATGAATTTTAGTTGCTTAGCATTTGCAGATAATGCAGCCGAATCATTGCAATATTTTCACGACAAAGTGACGCAGCAAAAATTACAAGAAGCGAGTGATAAACTAAAAGGTAAAGAATACGATAAAGCCTTCCCACTTTATAAGGCCTTGGCTGAGAAAGGCAATAAAGTAGCTCAGTATCAATTAGGTTATATGTACCAACACGGTTATGGCACAGAAAAAGATGATCAGAGTGCGACTGCGTGGTATTTAAAAGCAAGACAACAAGTTTTACCTGCAGCTGATTATGCGCTGGGTGCGTTATCTTTTAACGGGATGGGTATTGGTTCCGCGTTGCCTTATTTCAAACAAGCTGCTCTCCAGAATAATCCAGAAGGTTTATACATGATGGGTTATTTGTATGATTCAGGAACGGGTGTTGAAGCAAATAAAGACTTAGCAAAACAATTTTATCAAAAAGCCGCTGATCTCAATATGCCGCAAGCACTTTATAACTTAGGTTATATGTATTATATGGGGCAGGGTGTAACCAAAGATTTTAGCAAAGCCTTATCGTATTTTAAAAAAGGCGAAAAAGTTTCGCCAAAATGCCAATCGATGTTGGGTTTGATTTATGCTTTGGGTTTAAATAATACGGAAGTTGATAAGAAGAAAGCATTTGATTATTTTACTACGGCGGCAGAACAAGGTTTAGCAGTTGCGCAATATAATCTAGGTATCATGTATTACAACGGTTGGGGTACAGCCAGTGATGCAAAAAATGCGATAACCTGGATTGGGAAAGCAGCCGATCAGGGATTAGCTAGGGCGCAATATTTTCAGGGATATCTTGTCTACAATGGTATTGGCCAAGCTCAGAATTTAGCGCAAGCTGTAGAGCTCTATAGTAAAGCCGCTGATCAAGGTTTAATGGACGCTCAATTTGCAGCAGCTACGTTGTATCATGGTGGTGAAGGTGTTGAGAAAGATGATCAAAAGGCGGCAGTGTGGTATGAAGCTGCAGCAAATCAAGGTTCAGCAAAAGCTCAATACATGACAGGTGTTTTTTATCAGCAAGGTTTAGGCGTATTGCCAGATCAGGCAGCGGCTGCGAAATGGTATGAATTAGCGGCTAAGCAAGGTGTGGATACAGCGCAATTAGCGATAGCGGCTTTGTATGCAAATGGAGTTGGTGTTGCGCAAGACGATAAAATGGCTTATGTTTGGCTCAGTTTAGCGGCAACCTCAAGTAACCCACAAGTGCGTAATATGGCGGTTGCAGCATTGAATACCATGGTGAAAATCATGAAACCGGAAGCGCTTGAATCAGCAAGGGAACTTTCTAAAACTTACTTCACAAAATATGCGGCGAAACGTTAACGCTCTCTGACCTCTCCCCTCGTGGGAGAGGTCGATGCGAAGCGGCGGGTGAGGCGTGCTTGGCTTATTTCTCACCTGATCGAAAAAAATTCCAGTGTTGTTCCAGAAGCGTGGCGATGCAATCCAAAATCACCTCGAACCCGCAACGTTAAACCCCTAACAGGTAAAAATAAATGATCAAACAAAAGCAAAATACTTTTTTATTATGGATGGCGGGTTTAGTCAGTGTCGGTGGCATTCTATATGGCTATGACATGGGCGTTATTTCTGGTGCATTATTATTTATAAAAAATAGCATTCCTATGACCGATCAACAAATTGGTTGGATAGTGGGTGCGGTATTGGGCGGTGGTTTATTTGGAACTTTATTGGCGGGTCCAGTAGGTGATTATTATGGACGCCGTTTTTTAATTGCATTTTCTGCAGTGGTTTTTATTGTTGGTATTGGTTTTGTTTTATTAGCAAAAACGTTTTTAATGATTTTTGGCGCGCGGTTATTATTAGGCACAGCAGTTGGCATGGTCGCTGTCGCTGTACCACTATATGTAGCTGAAATGGTGCCAAGTCAAGATCGCGGCAAGTACATTACTTTTTTTCAATTATTACTGACGTTTGGGATTGTATTAGCTTATTTTGTCGATCTGATTTTTACACCGACCGGTAATTGGCGTGCTATGTTTGCGATTTTACTGATTCCTTCGGTGATATTATTAATTGGAATTTTATTGTTGCCTGAAACACCACGCTGGTTGCTTGCCAATAATAAAGCAGAAAAAGCGCGTCATATTCTCGGAAAAATTCGTCACAATGCAAAAGAAGTCGAGCATGAGATGCAGGCTATTTCTGCTAGTTTGCATCAAGCTCAAGGATCATGGCAGGACTTTTTTTCTCGACAATTTTTGGGTCCAGCTTCTATTGCGGTTTTAATTGCGATTTTCAATCAATTGACTGGCATCAATTCGTTTCTGCAGTATGCGCCGTTGATTTTAAAAAATGCTGGTATGAGTTCAAATGAAGTTACGATGCTGGGTTCGGTCGGTATTGGCGCCTTAAATTTTATTTTTACGATCGTGGCAATTACATTGATTGATTCATTGGGACGACGTCCGTTGTTATTGGTTGGCGTTTTTGGTGTGATGGTAGCAGAGATTTATTTGGGTGTTGTGACACACTTTTTTGCTGATTCAACCTATTCAGGTATATTGGCTTTAATAGGGTTGTTATTGTTTATTATGTTTTTTGCCATTGGCCCAGGTGTTGTTGTTTGGTTAGCAATTTCGGAATTATTCCCAACTAAAATTCGCGGTAAAGGCATTGCATTTTGCTTGTTTTTTAATTCGCTCGCTGCAACCGTGTTGTCAGTTTATTTCTTACCGTTGGTGGATTTTATTGGCATGGGGTCAACGTATTGGTTGTTTGCGTTATTTACGTTGTTGTATTTCTTAGTCGCTTATTTTTTCTTGCCAGAAACAAAAGCACGTTCTTTGGAAGAAATCCAATTGGGTTTTGCGGAAAAATATTCGCTATAAGAAATTCTTCATGGTGTGTAGGAGGAGGGGCCTGCGTTAGCAGCAGGTTCTATCGTTGTCCTAGGGTTTGTTTTAAATAGCATGAAATCTTTTTGTGAATAGACAGGCGGTTTTTCCCAGTGTTTTATTGTAAAGGCTAGTCGGCTGAATTCTTCTATATGCTCAGCGAGTGTTTTTTGTAATAAGGCAATGTGTGATTTGACAGTTTCATCGTTACAGCCTAGATTCTTTAGAAATGTTTTATATTGCGTCGTATTGAAAAGATGGCGATCTATATTTTTAAAAAATATAGCAAGATGATGCCATTCTTCTGCTGTTAAATTTCTGTCGAGACGGAAGTCAGAGGCGATTTCTAGTACTTGAGGAATGACAAAACATAAGTCTTTTTTGCTTGGATGATTGCTACCGCTGAACTCTCGGGAAGTAGCAAGCCACCACGTATCAAATAAAATAACATTACACCAGGTGTTTGGGTTCTTAATGTCGGATTGAGAGTTTCTATCTAAAACAATCAGAACGTGTTGACCCGGATTGCCATTAATATCGTTACCTTCAATACTGATTTCTTCAATGCTCTTATTTATGCCGTGTTTTAAGTGTTCGGCAATACCTACAGCGGTATGTTCTCCACATCGGGCTGTTTGGAAGACTTCAGTCAATAATGCAGTTAAAAATATATCAAAAACATGTATTTCATTTTGATTATCTTTAAGTTTTATATTTTCGAAATAGCGAATCAGTCCGTTTTCGTCAAAAAATATTTTATGTCGTATTTGACGTAAAAGTTCTGTTTGTGAGGCGAGTTCGGCTGCTGCATCGGGAGCGTTGCTTGTCCCTAGTGCTATTTTCTTTTTTACGCGGTCATGTATGTTTTGATATTTGCGGGCTAGCATGGCTTTTTGTCACTGCAAATTAATTTGTGCAATAATAATCCAGATTTGCAATTTATGCAACGGCGACGAAAAGGCGAAGGAGGGAAAAAGAGCCATTTTGCTACATTGAGCGGTGGCTCTTTGTGATTAAGAATCTTTGGTTTTATCTAGTTCTTCAATTTCTAATTCTTCTTTGATGCGCTGGAGTAAGTCTGCGTCAGGCATTTGTAAGCCTTCTAATAAATTCCAAGCCTGCTGCTTCGGAATATCAAGCATTTTGCTGAGAATGCTAGCTCGTTCCCGAATTTGGATAGGCACATCGAGTTCGTCCAGGCCTTTATTTAGTGCTTCAGCAAACTGTTTAATCGCATTTTCCACGAGACATCACTCCATGATGAATAATTAATATTGAGTATACTAATATCATCTTCAAATGCAATGCGGGATAACTCCTTATATAAAATAGGGATATTACTCGGTGCAAGAGTGATCGTTATTGGGAAAATTGTTCAGCAGCCGTTAAGGTGTTTTTAAGGAGTGTCGCGACAGTCATCGGTCCAACGCCGCCTGGTACGGGTGTTATCCACGCAGCTCTTTCTTTTGCGATACCAAATTCCACATCACCTGTCAGTGATCCATCTGAGAGACGATTAATTCCAACATCCACGACAATCGCGTTAGGCTTAATCCAGTCGCCTTTAATGAGATTTGGTTTTCCGGCAGCACTGATGAGGATGTCTGCTTGTCTAACATGGCTCGCGAGATCCTGGGTGTAACGATGACAAGCGGTGACGGTGCAACCTGCCATCAGCAATTCGAGTACCATGGGGCGTCCAACAATATTGGAGACACCCACAACGACCGCGTGTTTGCCTTTGTAGGTGGTGTGAATGCTATCTAGTAGCATCATGACACCATAAGGAGTGCAGGGGCGTAGAAGTGGACGACGCTGGGCTAGGCGCCCCAGGTTATAAGGGTGAAAGCCATCGACGTCTTTTTCAGGTTTAATTTGTTCTAATACGCGATCACTGTTGATGTGGGCGGGAAGAGGGAGCTGCAGCAAGATGCCATGTACAGTGGTGTCTTGGTTGAGCGTTTCAATCAATGCGAATAATGCTTCTTCTGTGGTGTCGTTGGTTAGCGGATAGTAGGTGGAAAGAATGCCGACCTCATCGCATGCTTGGCGTTTGTTGCGGACATAAATTTCTGAAGCCGTGTCATTACCTACTAAAATTACCGCAAGACCTGGTTGGCCTAATCCTTGGGAGGTTCTTGTTAAAATTTTTGCAGCAATTTCTTTTCGGGCCTGTGCTGCTAACGTTTTTCCGTCTATTATTTGAGCTGCCATAGTGGTTAACCAAAAAGATTGCGTTAAATTGTTGAATTATACAAACATTCCTCGCTGTAATCACGGACAAATAAAGCTTTAATTATGTGTTTTATGAATTGACGTGGCTCGTTCCGCCGAGTATTATGCCATCCCGTTGCTAACGAAAAACGAGTAGCGACGGTTTAAGTTTATCGGGGTATAGCGCAGTCTGGTAGCGCGCCTGCTTTGGGAGCAGGATGTCGGGGGTTCGAATCCCTCTACCCCGACCAATATTTTTTCCGCGCCTGTAGCTCAATCGGATAGAGCACCGGCCTTCTAAGCCGGGGGTAACAGGTTCGAATCCTGTCAGGCGCGCCACCTTGTACGATAGGCGGGATGCCTGACAGTTCGTAGCTTTTTTGTAATAAATGGTGGATGTAACTCAGTTGGTAGAGTCCCGGATTGTGATTCCGGTTGTCGCGGGTTCGAGCCCCGTCATTCACCCCAGTCTTATCGAAAGTGGCGTATCTATTGCGCCTGACGTAAGCACAGGGATGTGTAAGCTTTAAATCCATGCAGGGCCGTTAGCTCAGTTGGTAGAGCAGTTGACTCTTAATCAATAGGTCGTTGGTTCGATCCCAACACGGCCCATCAATATAATCAATAGGTTACATCCTTCAATAGATCAAATAACGGTCAATAAAATTTTCGGGGTTCCTTGCGGGGTTCCTTTTGATGTCGCGCTAGCTGTAAAGGAGTAATGATAAATGGATGTTTCTGTGTCCCAACCTTCTTGTTTTTTTCCCCTTATTCAAAGTAAGGAATTTATTAGTGCGTTAGCTGGTGCGTTAGTCGGTGGAGTTTTTGCCTTAGCTGGTACATGGCTTGGAGCATGTTTCGAGAGGCGAAAGAGGGCCCAGGAAAGTCAGGAGCTTGTTCGATCAACCCTTGAGGCTATTTCCACAGAGGTAGAGGTATTATTTAGCCGTTATATGAAAACGATGGGGTGTATAATAACAGCTCTCGCTCCCGATAAAGTCTTAAATATGTACTATTCGGTTACTGAAGAGTATTTCACGGTATTTGATAATAACGCTAAGCTGCTTGGACAGCTTAAAAACAAGGAATTAAGAAGCTCGATTATTTCCACTTATATAGACATGAAGGGGTTGATCGAAGGGTTTAGGTTAAACAATGGTAGGATAAAAGAATATGAAATTTTTCGTTCAAATGATAGGGCGGCGCCTGCTTCGTTTGTGCAAGCAAAATTGCAGGAAATTATGTTACTTAGAAAGAATATGACTGACTCTATAAAAAGTGAGCATAATAAATTAATTGTACAAATACCAAAATTAATATCAGATATATCTGATAATATTTCAAGAGGCACTTACTAAGAATACATTGATAATGGAATCTTAATAATTATATCGCAATCAATAATCATATCGCGAAAATTTTAAATCACTGTAGTGATTTAGCTGGATGAATTCTTGTACTCGTGTGTATCATTAAATTCTATTAAAGGCTTAAACTTATGAGTAAACCTACATTAGGTAGTGGAATTCTTAACAAGATGGTTTCAGCCAGATATATGCTTAATATAGCTGAAAGTGAGCTGGGTCATAGTTCTGAGGTATCTTTACTTGCTGCAATAAATATTCTGCAAGATTCCATAGAATTATTTTTGATGGCAATAATGGAATATTTGGATATATCAAGAGGCGAACGAGTTACGTTTTATGATTATATAGATAAAATTAATACGGTGCTTAACACGGCGTCTTTAACTTTAACTAAATTACCATTCCAAAATGAATTGGGCGCTTTAAACAGATTAAGAGTGGCATCAAAGCATAGTGGCACAATTCCTAATAGAAACGAATGTAGTCGGATGATTGAAACTGCGCGTGCATTTACGCGTACAGTATGTGATGCTATTTTTAAGATGGACTTCTTGGCTATAACTTTAATTGATTTTTTACAAGATGGGCCTGTTAAAAAATTGCTTCAGGAAGCTGAAAAAAATCTTGTAAATGAAGAATATGCAAGCACATTGATTAATTGTAGAAAAGCGCTTTATTTAGAGCTCGAAAGAGATTATGACATTCGATCGTCCGCAGTAGGAAATGGTGTGGGGGGTAATATGCTTTCCAGTCTATTTTGTCGTTCTCCTTATTATGCAAGAAATCAAGAATACATTGATAAATATGTTAAAGAGCCAACTGATTATATTGTTGTTGATTCGCTTGCTCTTAATACGGACTTATTAAAGTATAAAATTAATTTAGCTGATTTTTATGAAATTTTCCGGCTTACACCGCAAGTATATAAGTTTAATGATGCTTGGATAGTTAAGGAGGATTTTCAAATACTAGATAATGAAACGGCTCAAGAAAATGCGGATTATGTGCTTAATAAAACTGTAGAAATGATTTTACTTATTCATGAAAACAAAAAAGATAGACGTAAAATAAGTGATAATAACTTTGTAATTAAAGTTAAGAAAGGCTCCTTAATACCGATTTTTGAAAAAGCAGACATAGCGTCAAAAATTATTGATAATCTTCCTCTAGATCATGAAGATTTCTCTTGTGGATATAAAATTGATAGTTTAAATGGTGATCAGTTTCATCATGTTACTTACAGGATAGAAGACAAATATACTAGTGGCTATATTAGCACTGAGCATGTTGTAGAACGATACGCTTATTAAATTATTAATGATTCTACTTCCAGCTAATTATATGGCTTGAAGAGGTCAGCCCCATGTTTTCGCTATAGTGTCATCAGGGTGGGTTGTTTCTGAAAGATACGGTATTAGAATATAAGTTAAAATTCCCTCTCCCCATAAATGATAGAAATTACTATATCCAATCACACTAGAAGCAATCATTGTTTTGTTATCGTTATCTGAGCCAATGTAATTGGGGATTTTTTGATGTGATTTTAAAACTTCAATTGCATCATCAATTGTGTCTTTATCAATTAATCCAGAGCTCAGTAACGCCCAATTAGCCATCTCGGACGATACATTGTTGGTATCAATAATATGCACCAAAGCGTATTTCATTGCTTTTAAATGGTTTTTGAATTTATATTCTTGAAATTCTGCGCTTTCAATAAAATTCATGCGACGCGTAAAGGTGCTTGAATCTTTCAATGCCTCAGTTTCTGTGTTAATCCAAAGTAAGTCATTTGGAGTTGGATTAGGAACTAGGCTATCAAGAGCGTTAATTTTTTCAAGAATATCTTTTGCGATAATCATTCGATCTGTTCTTGAGTATGTATTGAACTTACCTAAAATTAGGTCACTAGCACTGACTGTTGATGCAGAGGTGCTACTCATTGCATTAGCTGAAAATAATATAACTAGACTTGCAATTAGAATTTTAACTCTCATTTTCTTGTCGCCTTAATAATTTTTACTGCCCATTCAGGCTTGCTCTATCACCAGCAATCGATGCTTCTTGTTTGCAAACATATGAGCCATGTTTAGTTGCGCCATACCATCGCCCACTTTTTGTGTGCCAAATTCCTGTTGGTAGATTTAGCCAAACTACTTCATCATCTGGACAATGATTTTGCGCGGATACTTCAGACGTAAAGAGAGTTAAATTATTCGCATATGCGGGTATAGTGATAATGAATGAAATTGTAAAAAATATTATAGGTATCAGCTTACGCATTAAAATTTTCCTCTCGAGTCATTTTTTAGGTTAATTGTATTAATATAAAAATTTAGTCTGCAATTGATGCCGCAATTTCTTTACAACCAGATGCAGCACTATCTTTAATAGAAAACTGACAATGCCACACTGCACCTGTTATGTTATCTGTTAAAAAGAAAGTCCACATATTAAAGGTGCTTGTTAATGAAAATCTTCCATTCTTGCCGGTTTCACTAGCTTTATCATCAGCAGATACGGGTATGCGTCCTTCAAAATGTTTGTTATCTAATGAGTATGCAATCTGCCAGAGACGACCCGTTCTAGTGTCGAGCAGGAGTGATGTAAAAACATTTTCTGTTCTATAAATTTCAAATCTACGAGACTCCATTTCATCTTTATTGGTATCATAGCAGCCAGATAAAAGTATAAGCAGGATAAGAATAACGAATCGTCTCATTTTAATATTTCCTGCCATGATAGTGAGATGGTCTTGCTCGATAATGGCTAGACACGAATTTTCCGTGTTTCGTGATATATGGCCTTACATGTATTGGATGGTAGGCGCTTGGAAATCTTGCGGCCCAACAATTTGTGAAAAATATGAAAAAGCAAATAACAATTAATAATGATTTTTTCATGAATTATTCTCGCAAGGCCAAGCGTCGTGTAGGGCTGTTAAAGCCAATGTTACTGCTGGTAAGTGCAACTTTTCGGGGTTATTTTTTAAATATTTTACAATTATGCGTGCTATTTGAGAAAAATTGCTGTTTTTGGGTGGACAATAACGAGGGCTCGCATCATGAGTAAATTTCATAGAAGTGAATGAGTATGAGTTGATGTCATCTATGCCCAATAGGTAGCCAGCGCATATACCAGGATAGGCTGCATCTTCACCCTGTAGATCTAGATTTTTATCTAGATATTTAACCGCAGGATTGCAAGTATCTAGAAGCCATTGACCATCATTGTTTTGGCTATATGCTATTTGAGACGTAAAGATTATGCTTACTGCGTAAGCTAAAATAGCTATTAATTTTTTCATGTACTAATTACACCTTCGTTTATCCAATAGATTATTTTTACGCCTCCCTGAATTGTTTTATTTGATCCCTAAATGCGCAGACATGATACATAATTGATCACTGCTAGTCAAATGCCACTTATTGGGTGTGGCCTGATTAGGTGTTATAAGCTTTACTTTTTAGATGGAAAAGCACCCTAATTTAGTAAAAATAGGCAAGAAAATCCGGGTAATGCGAGAATCTAAAAATTTTTCGCAAGAAGGGTTTGCTGCGGAGGCGGGGTTAGGTCGAACGTATTTTGGCAGAGTCGAGCGCGGTGAGCAGAATATATCGATTCAAAATCTAATACAGATTGCTCTTACTTTAAAGGTTGAAGTAAGCGAATTGATCCCAGCTCGTAGCGCCCTTAAAAATCCCCACCAAAAAATTCGAAGTTAAAATAGCAGGGCTTAAATTACTATAAGCGATATTGTTTTAAATGTGCGCAATATGTAGTGATATTTGCCTAAAAAAATATATCTGGTTTTAAGAGGTTAAGGCAAAAATTAAAATTGACTGTACCCCCTTAAATACCCTATACCCCCCATATGCCAACTACTTAATCGGCACGTATAGTTTAAGCAATATAGCTAATATTCTTTATAGGCTAATCTTGCCTGCTGTAGCTTCTCTAGCGTGGCGTCAATGTTGATTGAGACATGTTTGCTTTCACTATTATTATGGCCCATCATGCTGTTTAATACTTCGATTGCCTTGATAGCATTTGCAGTATTGGCTGGTTGATTATCTAGGCACAGGTGTATGATTTCTTCTAACTTTCGTACTTTCCAGTCGAACGTAATGTGTGATGCTGCTGACATGATTTTTATATTTTTTTCTATCAACTCTTTGACTAGTGGTTTTGCCATTAGTTGACCTGCTTGCTGGCCTGCATATCGCTCACTGTAACCGGCGTTAATAGCTGCCTCTGTAGCGTTTCTACATTTAATATACTCGCTAACAAACGTACGCTGTTTCTGTGTGGGTTTTCTATTGTTTGTCATAATTCAATCCTTGTAGTGTATGAGTTTTTTTGTATTCTAATGCTAGCGCTGTTATAAGTTTAAGGCGGCTCCTTATAACAGCAATCGCACGCTTGCCCTCGTCAGTTGCTTGGTTGCAGGTTTAGGTTGTCAAGACCGCCAAGGCCGCCAATATTCATGTGAGCTATATCTTGGCGGCCTTGGCGGTCTTCTGAGTCAGTCACTGGCATATACCAGCTCCAGCAGCTTCCAGTAATACCTTTCTTTGCTTTGGCGCCAAGTTCCTTTTTTGCTCGCTCAACGGTTCGCCACTTGATGCCAGCGTCATCAGCTTCCTTCTCTATGTCTTTGACTGGCTTCGCACCTTCAACCAGTAAGTCATGTAAAAAATCTTTTGCTTCTTTGAGATCGCTTCGGTCTTCCTGTTCAATTGGTTGGGACATGGCGTCATTGGCAGTTATTGAAACTGGTTCTTGCGACCATATAATTCGTGATGTTTCAATATTGCTAGCCACAACCGCAGACTCAATTGTAAAGGATAGTCCTGTTTGGTCGTTACCGATGTTGTTTTTCATCGGTAGAAATAATCGCTTTGTAGGATCATCTTTATCTTTTACAACAACGAAAGCTGCGCGTGAAGCTGCAACAAAGGCTAGGCTTCCAGTTACGCGTGATAACGCATCGTTAGAGCGCGCCTTGTTAAGGTGTGATACGCAAACAATAGCTACATTATGTTTTTCAGCTAATTTAGAAAGGGGGGCAAGCAATGCTCGGACATCAGATGTTTTGTGACTGTCAGTATCACCCAAATATGCTGTTATTGGGTCAATGACAATCAAAGCGACATTGTTAATATATGTAAGCAGCTTGTCTAGTCGGTTTAAATCTTTTCCTAAATTAAATTGCTTAGGTATTTGATTTCCCTCCGCATCAATATGATCTATGACAGCGTCAATGATAAATACGCGTTCAAGGATTGCGCCGACAGCTTTTAAGCGCGGCACAATAGTATCAGATGCTTCATCTTCAGCGCTGAGTAAAATTACCTGACTTTGAGCGCATGTAGTCTCGCATAGCGGAAATGCGGCACCATTAGTAACTATTGCCGCCATGCTGGTTGTAACTTGAGATTTTCCAAGGCCTGGATCGCCAGCTAGCATTGAAACTTTGCCACGTGCAAATTTGTTTTTCCAAAGCCAATTAATAGGTTTCGCCTGAATATCTGAAGCTTTGCGATAAATAATTGCTGAGTCGTCAAAGGGTGTGTCTGCTTCGGCATTGGCGACCAATGCTTTAATATCTTCTCGGCTCATCGGCCACCTCCCAATAACATATCATTTATATCGTGCCCAATCATTGGTGGTATTATGCGTGTTACGGTTCTACCTTCTGCGCTTAGTCTTCGAGATAAGGTCAGGGCTGCTTGAAGTCCGCGTTCATCATTATCTACAAGCAATGTGACCGTTTTAACAGACGCGGGTAAAATTATTTTTTCCATCGTACCAGCAGATATTGCTGCCCATGCTGGTAGTCCCATCACAGAATAATAAGACAATGCATTTTCTATACCTTCGCTTAAGGCAAGAGCTCCATTAACAGGTTCAAATAATTTAATGGCCGCACCCCGTGTTGTACCAGGCATAATCGGTGACATTAATTTTTTAGGTTTAGGAACATCAGCCTTCCCGTTATTACTTAAGTAAGTGCGGTGAAGAGTTACGCTTCGGTCATTCTTGTCTTTAACCATCGCCAACATTGCGGGAAACGTCCCAAGAAGCTCTCTACGCTCATTGTAGTAGGGTAGGCTGGGATGGCAGCGTAATACAGATGGAGGTGCTTCTAGCTGTATTCCGCGAGACTTCAAATAACAGTCCACAGGGTCGCCGAAAGCTACAGGCATTGCAGCCTGCCAAATGGAGTTTAGCTTTCTTTTGCGGTTAGCTACTTCGTCATTTGTGCTGGTTTGTGTGGGCGTGCTGATCTTAGAAAGATAATGGGTGATGTGTTTGGGTTGATTGTCATAACCATCAGGTCTTATTCCTAATGTTCTACCTACCATTTCTAATGCGTAGGCAAAGCCCCAATTGTGATAACGTTGAAGTAATTGGAAGCCATCACCAGCGCCACACTTGTTACAAAAGTAAGCGCCAATTCCTTTGTCATCAAACCTGAATCTGTCGATGCCTTCGCGACAAATTGGGCACGCGCCATGTTTGTTTTTGAGATAAGTAAAGCTAATTCCTAGAGATTCTAATATTTGTGGCCAGCGACCATGCGCTGTTTCTCTAACTGAAATAACGCTATAATAATTTCGCTCGTTGTGTTTGCTACGGATTTTGGTTAAACCCGGCGTGATCGGCGCCGGGGATCGATTGATATAATTACTCATGGGGTGCATCTCCTTGTGCTAAGCCCAGGTAAACATAAACACCAGCTTTATGAAGCTGACCTGTTGTCCCGTTGCTTTTCCCATTCTAGCGTTATGCAATGACCCGCGTGTCGTAATTCCTTTACACGATTTGCAGGTGACATAATTCCTAATTGGTTACGTGCTTGTAGAGTTGATAATCTGCTGCTAACGTTTCTAAACCATTTCAAAATACGCTGCCGTTGATTGATTGGAGGGTTATTCATTATTAGCCCCTCCCGCAGTGTTTGCTGTTAATCGTGAGCTCATCCATTCTTGTACTTCATTGGATCGATAAGCTACTATCTTTGCGGAAAGCTGATAACGTTGAGGAAATTTTTTTGCTTTCTCAAGCCTGTAGATGGTTGAGCTTGACAATCCTGTTTCTGCTTTGACACGTGGTTTGCGCCAGTAGCTAAATTGTTTGGTTTGATTTGACATTTGTGTGGTGCTCCTGATTATTAATGATAAAAATCACCATAAGCATCACACATTGATTTGCGCAGTAAGCGGCTTGCTGCTCTTTTTTTAGGTTTTGTGCACTTAGAAATGGGTGTGCGTGGTTGGAAGTGGATTTTGTGCAGTTAAATTTTTGTTAAGTGCGCGTGCGCAGATATTTATTATTTTAACTGCGCACAGGATTTCACTTGGAGGTGGGGATTATTCTTTTGCTTTGGTAAAATATCGCTTTAGCGTCGCAATGGCTGTGTGTTTAACTTTACCTGTGCATGTAGTGTAACAAATAGTCTTTCCGTCTAAATATATTTCGCTGCACTCGTCAATGCCTTCATATGGTTCATATGAGGAATGTTGCATCAGCATGTTCGTAAAAGCTTTTAAGCCTCTTCCTAGAGTGTGTTCGTGGGTTGCTAAAAGCATTAATGCTTCATTTACTTTTGATTTCTTGCCACCTTTGCTACCTATTTCTTTTTGATGAGCTTTTATTGCATTAACATTGTTATTATTGTTGGAGGCGGGGCTGGAAGTACTTATTTCGCTATTTTCTGTGACTACTAAATCAGGGCGGTCGTTTTCCATAGCGATGGTGTTAAAATACTTAACCGTGTCTTCTATGTAATTATAAAGGTATGGGTAGTGTATCTTGAATTGCTCTTTATCAGCTTCGCAGAGTCTAAAATAGCGACCGGCTAAAGTTTTTTGATAAGAGTTTACTTTTTCCCAGTCAATCCATATCGGTTGTATTTTTAGAATCTCATTAAAATACCAAAACGGAGGTGCTGCATTATCTAGAGTATTTTTTGATGGGCTCGTTGGTTTTTCCCAGCTAGATACAATATTTAATAGTCTTAGATCTGCTTCGTGCGAGCTTCGCTCACTGGATAAGTAATAAACGCAATCCAGATCTGTCCAATTACCCATTGCGCTAGAGCTGGCTATCCTATAATGATCCGATAATGCTTTTGTTATGGTTTGAATCATTTTTTTATCACGATCATTATCGTTATTATCGCTAATTGGTTTTTCGATTAAATTTTCAGTTTCGCAAGTATCTGTTAAAAATAAATTTTCGCGTGGGTCCATCGATTTCGCCTCAGGAAATTGCCTCTGCTTTTTAGGTCAAAACCAAACCGGCGAGGTAGCCGGTTATTCGGGTGTACGGCCCTAGGTTTTGGCTGGCTCTATTAAACTACATTTTGCAAATGAATGACATTACTTGTAGTGCAGGTGCTTTTGACAATCTCACTTAATTTTTTTCCCCATGCTTCAAGGGCTAATTTTTTTTCGTTGTCATAGCTATGGCGGTCGTAGACCGCGGTTACGCTGGTTTCTACATGATTTAATAGTTTGCTTACTACAAGACGAGAAATACCCATGCCGGTCATGTGGCTAGCGGCTGTCCTTCTTAAGTCATGTGGGGTAAATTGCTTGACGTTTTTGAATGTGCAGCGACGCATAGCATGATCAATAGATTCGCCGCGAACAGACTTGTCTTCTGTGATTAATGTGAGTGGATTTTCTCGATGGTTTTTTATTTTTTTAGTTTTGTTCGCTGTTTTAGCTTTACTGCTCTTGGTGGATGGAAAGAGCCAGCGAGAATTTCCACTAAGGATTTTTATCTCATGCAATAATTCCAGTGCTAGCGTCGAAAGGGGAACGCGATGTGCGTTTCCGTTCTTTGCTTTTTCTGCTGGTATAGTCCACCAGCCAGCTGTTAAATCAATTTCGTTCCATTCGGCGCTAATAACTTCGCCTTTACGCTGAGCCGTCGTTAATTGGAATTTTAATGCAAATTTTGTGTGTTCAGACATTCTAATTGCGTGGATAATGTTTGTTGAGTTTGCATCTTCTGGGTTGGGTTTTATAATGTCCGGCGCGTTTAAGCCCTCCCAAAAATTTTTAATTTCTTCCGGTGAAAGTACTCGATCGCGTCGATTTTCTTTTGCTACAGCTTTCACCGCGGAGCATGGATTCGTTTGGATAATGTCGCGTTCAATGGCAAAGTTGAACATACGGCGTATACAGGCCAGGGTCCGATTTGCTTGTATTGGTGCGCCGCGGTCTTTTATTTTATCAAGCAAAAGAATGACGTCGCGACGTGTGATGTTTTTAGCTTTTTCTTTGCCCCAGAAAGGCTTGATATCTTTGTTTAAACATCGTTCATCAGCTTGCCATGATCGCTTGCGACTTTTAGCCCATTTTTCTATGTACTCAATAATTAAGTCGGACATTATCAAAGAGTCTCGTGCTTCAGCTTCTTTGCGGCGTTTTTCTAGGCCGGGGTCTTTGTTCTTCTCTAATATTTTAAGGGCGTCACGATGTTGCTTTCGCGCATCTGCCAGGCTTAAGTGTGGGTAGTTTCCTAGTGTCATCCGACGTTTGCGCCCTTCGAATGAGTAAATATATACCCACGATTTTTTGCCGTTAGGGGAGACCCGAATTGCAAATCCCTCGCCGAGTTGTTCGCGAAGATCATAGCGCTCAGGCTTTGCTTTTAATGATTGGATGAATTTATCGGTAAACTGCATATGGTATTCCTTTGTATCCCCTGGTGTTGGGGTTCCTATCAGGGTTCCTCTGAGGGGGCGGTAGGTGATGAAGTTGGCTGATGAAATATGGTGCTATGATATAGTAAAATATGCTGTAAAAACAGGACAATTTTATAAATACGTGCAGTATAGAGAATTGTAGTGAATCAAAGTGAAATTAATATAATGTTCGACTCTTAATCAATAGGTCGTTGGTTCGATCCCAACACGGCCCATCAATAAAAGTAAGTTAAATCAAATAGATAGAACAAAATTTTCGAACTATCCCTACAAGCTACAAACTGCGTTCGGGACTTTTTCGGGACCCCTCACAAGTTCCAACTTATTGGATCTCAGTAAAGTAAGAGTAGGTTTTCTTACCCGTGTGTGGCGAATCCTTAATTACAGTTATAAATCATTGCGTTACAGATATAGCTTAAAATGGTCATTTTCGGTATAATTCTTCCCAAAATGAACACGTTGAATTTTATATTAAGCTTTATTCTCATCCTGATAAAAATGTTACGGCCTGGCGGTATGCGTAAAGTTGCTGCAGAAAATATAGCATTGCGTCAGCAGTTGCTTGTCGTCAGTCGAAAACAAAAGCGCTCGCCAAAATTACTGACAACAGACCGTTTTATTTTTGGATTTTTATCATTTTTTATCAGTTCAACACGACTTTCAAAAATAGCCATTATTGTTAAACCAGCAACGATTCTTAAGTTTCATAAGGCGCTTGTAGAGCGAAAATACCGGAGTCTTTTTTCAAATAAAATTCATAAAAAATCGGGTCCAACAGGTCCAAGCGATGAACTAATAGAGTTAGTATTAGAGATGAAACGGCGCAATCCAAGTTTTGGATCTCGTCGTATTGCAATGCAAATTGCTAATTCTTTCAATATAAATATTGATAAGGATGTTGTTCGTAGAATTCTTGCTACTTATTTCAAATCGAGTCCTGGAAGTGGGGGAAGTGGTCCATCTTGGTTGTCGTTTATTGGCAATATAAAAGATAGTCTTTGGTCTGTCGATTTATTTAGATGCGAGTCTATTACATTAACATCTCATTGGGTGATGGTTGTGATGGATCAGTTTACTAGACAAATTATTGGTTTTGCTGTGCATGTAGGAAATGTAGATGGCATTGCAGTTTGTTGCATGTTTAATAAAATCATTTCACAAAAATCTCTTCCAAAATATTTAAGCTCCGATAATGATCCACTTTTTACTTTTCATCGATGGAAAGCTAATTTGCGGATACTTGATGTTGATGAAATAAAATCTGTTCCCTATGTTCCGAATTCGCACCCCTATGTTGAAAGGCTGATTTCTACAGTTCGTCATGAGCTGCTGGATAAAAATTTATTTTGGAATGAGCGAGACCTGCAGAACAAACTTAATCATTTTCAAAATTATTATAACAACCATCGATGTCATTGGGGTATAGGTGGAGATATTCCATCGCAAAAAGCTGGGCAATCATCGAATGTTATTAGTATGCATAACTATCGATGGAAAAAGCATTGTCGTAGTTTATATGAGTTGCCAGTAGCTGCTTAAATAATTAGCGACACACGAGCTCTCCTTCAGCGGTAATAATTTCAATATCAACCGCACTACCCGTGTTGTGGGGAGGGATATTCTTTGTCCCATCTAAATTAGTTACAGGGGAAACGAGGCGCGTTGTTTCGTGAAATAGTTCTAGCTTGTTTTTATGAGGCTCTCGCTCAAGCACGCGTTGGTATTCTTGTTCGAATAACATTTCTTGTACTTTGAGACTACGAAATCCTTCATATAATCTAAATCGCCATGAATTGGGTAAATTGTTTTGTGCCTGGCATAATTTTTCAAATACGGTTTTTCGCATTTTGGTATAGCAGTCAGTAGTGAGCTCACATTCGGGAGGGGGTCCGTATTGTAGTTCGTAGTGATTTTTAATTTCAATTAGAGGTTCGTTACATTCAACAATGGGTATAGCTAATATTTCAGGATCAGCAATGTAGATAATTTTTTGCATAAATATTTTTTCCGTAACAATTTCTTTTTTCAAATGCCGCGTTACAACTTTTCCTGCAAATCTTATTTTTTAAGCGCTTTTTTCACGACTCATTGCTGATTTTCAATGAGTCGTTTGTGAAATATTTTAAAAGTGATAAGCCGCACCTAAAGTCACTAAATTGCTGTGTGTTACTGTTCTGTCATACTGAAGGATAGCTGATGCTTTCGAATTAATATTATAATTAACGCCTGCAGCAGCAGTAGCGCCCCAATTAGAGCCTGAAGCAAAATGTCCATACCCACCACCAACGCCTGCAAATAAGTCGAATTGTTGATTAAGCGGCAAATAACCTTTTACTAAGACAGTTTCTGAATTAACTCTATTTCCATTGCCAGAGTAATTCGAGTAAGCACCTTCAATACCAACGTGTTGATTAAAGTTAAAGCCATAAAATAATTTGCCTGAAAACGCGCTTCCAGAACTACTGCTATACCCACCACCCAAGCCCAATCCAGCATAAGCTCCGGGGTTTGCTGCGTTTGCAAAATTGAAGGAGGCAATGGATAACATACAAACTGACGTCATTAAAAGTTTTTTCATGGAAAAAAATCCTAAATAGATAAAAGTGCGTAACTCAAAAGTCTCGCATTCTACCTGGTATGGTAACGATACCCAATCTTTTTGGGAGGGGTGATATGCAGCAAACAAGAAATAAGTTCAGATGCATAAGGAGACATAGGTGTCAGCTGCCATTTCGTGACTCAAAAAAGATTATTGGAATGTCATGAAATGACATCGGACGCCTTAACTTATTTTTTGGCTAGTTGATCCCTCTTACTAGAAAAAATTGATATGTGAATTTTATAAAATAACTACTTAGCTATGCCGAAATAAATAACTGTATGTTAATCAAGTAGTTAACCCCGCCCTCTATCTCCACAAAACCTGAAAACATGATCTATACTAATATATTGAGCAAATTACATACACTTACTCGCATCGTGTCCTTTAATTGCCACGGAGATCAGATGCCACACAGAGAAACACAAACCAACCCTAAAGAGGCTGTAGAGCAAGCGGCGGAGGAAGCAGTTGTCAAGGCTCCAACGTCCTCAACTCGCAGTGTTGCCCAAATGTTTAGAGACGCAAAAATAGGTGGTTTGGCGGGAGCAGGTGCTGCTATGGATGCGGTACTAAATCAAAAAGCATCTGGACTAGCAGGCCAAGCAGTACATATAGGGAGGAAAATGTTAGGAGGAAAAAATTTAACCAAGGCTGCAACAGTAGCTGGATTTGTGGGGGCGGTTGCAGGAGCCTTATATGCTGCAAGGTATGGAACGGGTCTTAGTAATTCTCCAGCAACTAATGATGACGCTACTGCAAGGACAGCGGTAATTCATGCTGTTGAACGAGGAAACATTGCTGCACAAAATGGAGAACCTATACCAAAACGCTCAGCTCATGTAGCACCTGCAGTAACACCTCCTGATCAAGATGTTACACTAGAGACAAAACAAACCTTCGGTAAGGGAGTAACGTAGCATTATGTTTACCACACAAAATATTCATGAACTTCTCGAAGCGGATAACAAGGTAACTCTCAATCCCGAACAAGAAGAAAAACTGGCAGTAGAGCTAACTGCAGCTGGATACCCAGGGCGGGGGATACTATCTTTAGACGGTTTGTTCTATACAACTTCGGCGGTGAATAAAGGCCGATTATTATTTGATGAATATAAAAAATATGATGATCGGTCCCTGTTAGCTATTTCCTGCATGTTAGGATCTTTTGATGCACTAGCTAAACGTACGGAACTTAACAAAGCTATAATTAAAGATGCTACTAGTAGTGCCGCAGCAAAAGCTGAGGCCAAACTTGAACTTGATGTAGACTTAAAAAAACTAGGCGAGCTTTACTGGACGGTTGGATATTTACATAGTGCACGTATTCTCCTTGATCTTGGCAACCATTTTAAATCTAAAGAAAATGCTTCTGCACAAGATTATTATAATAGAGCCGGTAGTTGTTATTATCTCGCGGAAGCATTACAAACTGAATCCAAAGAGATGATGGCAATTATTTATCAAGAAGAAGGTTTCAAAGCCAGTGGGTGGCCTAGCATGTCGGCTGCAGCACAGGATTTACTCTATAATGTGAGCTTAGTGGATCGTCACGGATTGGAACAAGCAGCTAAAAAAGAAATTTCTGACTATGCTAAAGTAGCAGAAGAAGATTCCCCGCGTCAAAAGTCAGGGCGGACCTAATTTCGAATTAAAATAGGCATTTTTAACAACAAATATCACTTTTTCATTAGCAATGTAGTATATGAGCAGCATTAAGTTTATCAGAAAAAAATTGATAGTTATTACGACCTGACTCTTTCACAGAATAAAGTGCAACATCCGCATTTTTCATTAAAGTTTTACTGTTATCTTCGCCAGCGCGAGCGATTGCAATACCTATGCTAATTGTGGAATGAAAACAATGTGTCTCATTCCTAATACTCTCCAACTTACGGCTTTAATTATGCTATGTAGATGAGTTTCTCTCATAGATTAAGCAAACTCCACCAATGTTGTTTCGGTATGGGCTAATTTAAGATAGCTCATATCGTTTAAGTAATGGATGATTGTATTAACTGATTCATCAATGGTGGATGTTGATGTATCGATAGTTATATCGGCATTAATAGGTATTTCATAAGGATCATCAACACCCGTCATTCCTTTTAATTCTCCGTTTCTTGCTTTTTTATATAATCCCTTAGTATCTCGTTTTTCACATGTTGCTAATGATGTTGAAACATAAACTTCAATGTACCCACCATACTCTGAAATAAGACGACGATTTTCAATTCTGGATTCAGCGTAAGGTGCTATCGCAGCGCATAAGGCGATTCCACCTGCTTTAGTTACTTCTGACGCGACAAAACCGATTCGGCGGATATTTAAATTTCGATCCGCTTTCGAAAATCCTAATTCACTAGCAAGTATTCTGCGAACCGTATCGCCATCGAGCAGTGTGATATTTCTCTTGCCAAGGCTCATGAGTTTTGCCATCAATGCTTCAGCTAACGTGGTTTTTCCTGAGCCAGATAACCCTGTAAAAAACACTGTAAATCCTTGTTTATATCGAGGAGGGTATGACTGACGCAATTCTTGAATAATTTCAGGAAATGAAAACCAATCTGGAATCATTTTTTCTGTTAGTAAAGAGTTGCGTAATTCCGTGCCTGAAATAGTAAGGGCGGTTTCCTGAGGATGCACCTCATTAACAGGACAATATTGTTTACGTTCTTTTACATAAACCATTTCTTGAAAAGTAATTATTTTGATGCCGATTTCTTCTTGATGTTTTTTACCTATCTCTTGGGCTGCATAAGGATCATAAAATGCTTTCCCCGTAGAATCATTACCTGGTCCTGCATGATCTCGCCCAATAATGAAGTGGGTGCAGCCATAATTTTTGCGAATAATAGCGTGCCACAAAGCTTCTCTTGGTCCAGCCATACGCATTGCTAAAGGGAGCAAGCTTAATGTCGCCTTTTGTGCGGGATAATAATGTAGAATTTTTTGGTAACATCGAACACGGGTAAAATAATCAACATCGCCTGGTTTTGTTAGTCCAACGACAGGATGAAGTAATATATGCGCATCATTTTCTTTTGCGGCTCTTAAGGTGAGCTCCATGTGCGCGCGATGAACAGGGTTGCGAGTTTGGAAGCCAACGACATGTTGGAAATTGTGTTGTAAAAATTGTTGCTTTAGTGCTTTTGGTGTGTGACGCAATTCGGTGAAATCATAATGTTTTGGTGTTTGTATAAGCTGAACTTTACCACCCAAGTACCAATCCCCAGATTTATTGAGTAAATATTCAACGCCAGGATGTTTGCTATCCGTTGTTCCAAATACAGCTTTTGCCTCGATTGATTTGTTAGGCTTCCATTTATCGGTAATCTGCATGCGAGCCAAAAAAGAATTATCGATATCACACAATGTGATCTCATCACCTATCATTGTTTTTTCAGCAAATGCAGTATTGACATCAAGCGTAACAGGAATTGGCCAGAGTTGACCATTAGTTAGCCGACAAGAAGATAAAACACTTTCATAATCCGCTTGAGAAAGAAACTCGGATAACGGGGCAAAGCTTCCTAGTAATAACAGCTCCAAATCACAGCGTTGTCTTGGCGTGACAACCCATCGTCCATGGTCCATCTCCATCTCCCAAACTCAAGCAACATTGTTTCTTAAATTGCGTAGAATATAATTGTTTTCTAATATAATACAAGGTATTTTCGCAGACGTAGGGGGATGCGATTATTAAGCAAAGGAATGGATTTATGCTGTCAGGTGTATACACGAATGAGCTAGAACAACTTATAGAGCAGGGCCATGAGTGTGTTCGACAAAAAAAACCACACCAAGCTTTATTGTATTTCAATAATGCAGTGCTATTGGCACCAGAAAATATAGAAGCTCTGGTTGGCTGTGCGGAAACTTTGCTTAATTTGAATCGTTCAACTGAGGCCGCAGTATATTCCAAGCGAGCTTTGCAGCTTCGTTTTACTCCCACTATTTTAACACTGCACGCTAAAGCACTTTATCAAACGGGAGAGTATCTCAAAGCTCTTGATTGTTTTGAACGTGTTATTGTTGAAGAGCCGAATAATTATATTGCCCTATGTCAACGTGCTCTTTGTTTAACGCAAGTCAATCGATATAATGAGGCGTATGAAATCTATCAACAAGCTTTAGCATACAGTAATCATCAAGACGCCTGGGTTTATTATAACTATTCTTTATGCCTATTAGCGATTGAAGACTTGCTGTATGGCTTTGCAGCCTTCGAATATCGTTGGCAAACCGTTTTATCAGCAAAAAGTCGTGCATGGGTAGTACCGGAAGCCGTTAGCATTGACATGCTACAAGGAAAGTCGATTCTGATTCATTCTGAGCAAGGTCTTGGTGATTGTATTCAATTTTTTCGTTATATTCCTTTATTAGTGCAATTGGGGGCTAGGGTATTTCTTGAAATACAACCTTCATTAATTCCGCTCTTTAATTCATGGCGTAATACAGTTCATTTTATTGCGATGGGGGAGCCTTTACCTTCTTGTGAGTATTATTGCCCGTTGATGAGCTTAGCAAGATTGTTTAAAACAGAAATGCATACAATTCCAAAATCAATTCCTTATTTGTTTCCTGATATAAATTTCCGTGAAGTTTGTCAAAAAAAATTAGGGTACTCAGCGCATAAGCGTATTGGTATTGCGTGGAAAGGGAGTGCTTTAAATACGATGAATGAAAAACGTTCTATTGCGCTGAGTGCCTTGTTGACATTGCATCAACCCAATCTGGATTTTATTTGCTTACAGAAAGATATTACCTTGGAAGAAAAAAAAGAACTTGAGCAATACCAAATTGCTTATCACGGTTTGGAATTAAGCACGATGGAGGGGACGGCGGCATTGATTTCGTGCTTGGATTTAGTAGTGACGGTTGATACTTCTATTGCTCATTTATCGGCTGCCATGGGTAAAGAGGTTTGGATTTTATTGCCATTTAGTGCAGATTGGCGTTGGTTTTTGCAACGAGACGATAGCCCTTGGTATCCCAATGCCAAACTTTTTAGACAAGAAACATTGGGAGATTGGCGTATTCCTTTAGCTAAGATAAACAATAGGTTGATGGTATTGCCGCCCATTGAGCGTCAGATTATTGTTGAGGATCTAATACGTGATGCTCATCTTAAATTACAACGAGGATTGTTTTTTCAGGCTGAACAACAATATCGCCATATCTTGATAAAAAATCCCGAATCTCATGATGCATCGTTAGGGGTTGCCTTAGCCGCACTTCAGCAAAATAATATGGCTGATGCCATTCAATTTATGCAGCAAGCAATAGAAATAGCGCCTCATGTAGTTTTGTACAGACGTAATTTAGGTGAATTATTGCGTAGAGTAGGTCAGTTGGAAGCCGCTATAGCATCGCATCATATGGCTATCAGTATAGAGCCTAATTCTGCTGAAAATCATTTTCTAATAGCTTTAACCTATAATGACAATCATCAGTATGAATTGGCTGTTCAACATTATCGGATCGCATTATCTTTCGATAAAAATTATGGTCTAGCATGGAATAATCTTGGTGCGTCACTTGAACGCATAGGTGATAAGCAACAAGCAAAGAGTGCTTATTTAGCTGCGATTCATTTAAATCCTCATCATGTAGAAGCACAGAATAATCTAGGCGCTATTTACAGTGAAGAAGGTCAAATTGATGATGCACGTACTCATTTCGAGGCAGCCATTGCAGCAAATCCAGATTTTATAGAGGCGCATTATAATTTATCCTTGATAAAAACATACAAACTAGATGATCCTCACTTAGCTTTTCTTGAATCTTTCGCGCCGAGAATAAATCAGTGTTCTGTTCGCGTTCGTATTCATTATTATTTTGCACTAGGGAAAGCGCTTGATGATATAGAGCAATATGCACAAGCTTTTCAAGCCTATGCGGAAGGTAATCGATTGCATTATTTGCAACAACCTTGGAGTAAAACACAACTACAAGCTATCGTGGAGAACTTGCCTAAAGTTTTTACCCAAGATTTTTTAAAACAATCAGAGCAAAAAAAAGAGGGGCGCTGTCCCATTTTTATCGTGGGAATGCCAAGAGCAGGGACAACGCTGGTCGAGCAAATACTTTCTAGTCATAAAAATATTTATGGTGCAGGAGAATTAAGTATTTTAGATGAGGTCATCCAAGAGGCTTGTCATGCATCTCGATTGCCGTTTCATACTTGGGTTAATCAATTAACTGATGATGAATTTGCAAAGTTAGGAGAAAAATATTTAGATCGAACGTGGTGCTTAGCACCAGACAAACAGTTTATCATTGATAAAATGCCGGCTAATTGTTTTTATATTGGCATGATTTATCGCATGTTGCCTACTGCAAAAATTATTCATGCCATTCGTGATCCAATGGATTCTTGTTTTTCTTGTTTTGCTCATTTATTTAAGAGTGGCATGTTATTTGCTTATGATCTAACTGCTTTAGGTGAGTATTATGCATTGTATGCAGAGGCTATGCGACATTGGCACACGGTCTTGCCACCAAAAGTAATTTTTGATTTACCTTATGAACAACTGGTTGTGCGTCATGAAGAGATGTCAAAACAGCTCGTAGAGTACATAGGATTGTCTTGGGACCCCAATTGTCTTAATTTTTATAAAAATGATCGGACTGTAAAAACAGCTAGCTTAATGCAAGTTAGAAAGCCTATTTATAAAACATCTGTACAGCGTTGGCAGCAGTTTGCTGAAGAACTACAACCTTTATTAAAGCTTGTTGCTCCTTATCGTCATCAGAAAGGAGTGGATGATGTTATTAGATGAAGCAATGCACCTTGCAACGCAGTTGCAAAACGATGGGAAGTTAGAGCAAGCTGAAATTATTTTAAATCGTATTTTAGCAACTAATTCGTCGCATGCTTATGCTTTGCATTTATTAGGAATTATCGCGTATCAAGTGGGTAAGATTACTTTAGCTATTCAGTTAATCGAGCAAGCTATTCAGAGTAATCCCAATGTTGCCTTGTTTCATAGTAATTTAGGAGAGATGCATCGGAAATTAAAAGCGACTCATTTAAGTATTCAATATGGGCAGTATGCTGTTCTGCTAGATCCAACTTCAGCAACTGCCTTATCTAATTTAGGCATTGCTTATTATGATGCTAAACAATACGAACAAGCAGAGCAATGCCATAAACGAGCACTTAGGATCGATCCACGGTTGAGTTGTTCGCTTAATAATATGGGAAGTATTTATAAAGCTAAGAATCAAACCAAACAAGCCATAGCATTTTATCAAGCAGCAATATCTGTTTCCCCAAACTTAGCAGAACCGCTCAATAACTTAGGGGCAGTGTTTCTGCAGCAGCAAGAATTTAAGCAAGCATTTGACTGCTTAAGTCGGGCAATCTTGTTAGCTCCAGATTTTGCTGATGCACATTGTAGTCTCGGTTTGGCATTGCTAGGCTTAGATCAAAGTGAAAATGCTTTGATTTATTTTGAAAAAGCATTGCAATTAAAATCGGATTACGCGGAAGCTTATTTTGGTTTCGCAAAAGTATATTTGCATCAGCATCATTTTATTGAGTCAGAGCGCTATGTTCGCAAAGCGATGATGATTGACCCACAGCAGATTGAATTTTATAAATTGTTGGCAGAGATTTATCATCAACAAGGTAATTATGTCGAAGCGCTGAGGCAGTTAGATTATGCGGTATCGAAGGATTCAACACTTTCTCATTTATACATTAGTAAAGGTAATGTATTGATGGAGATGGGTGAAATCTCAAAAGCAGAAGAACAATTTTTAAAAGTGACAAGTGATCCGGTCAAGGATGCACGGGTGTCTGCACATTATTGTTTGGTTCAATTACGTAAAATAAAACGAGAAGATAGCAGTTTTCATGATTTATTATCGATGGCCAACGATGTCCAAGATATATCGCCGAGTAAATTGGCGTATTGCTATTTTGCATTAGGCAAATGTTATGACGATATCGGTGAATGGGCAGCAGCATTTGAGTTTTATAATCAAGGCTGTCGCTTAAAACGCAAACGTATTAGTTATAATATTGCAGAGCAAATTCAGTTTACGGATAAACTTATTAAGTGCATTACGCCAAAAACCATTGAGTATTTGAAAGCATTTGCTAATCCGTCTGCGGTACCTATTTTTATTGTCGGCATGCCTCGTTCAGGAAGTACGCTTGTAGAGCAAGTGTTATCTAGTCATTCGCAAGTTTATGGTGCTGGAGAATTAAAATATTTGACTAATTTGATTCAATTGCATTATCCCGAAAATATGTTGCAATTATCGCCTGAAATATGCCGTACCATTGCAGATGACTATGTCTCTTATTTGCAGCGTTTTTCTCCTGATGCAATCCGTATTACTGATAAAATGCCACATAATTTTATCGCTATCGGGCTTATTCATGCATTACTTCCAAACGCTAAAATTATTCATGTAAAACGTAATCCGATTGATACTTGTTTATCATGTTATACGAACTTGTTTACAGAAGGACAGTTGTATTCGTACGATTTAACGGAACTAGGTCAATATTACCAGTGTTACGAGCGTATTATGAATCATTGGCGTCATATTCTCCCATCCAATGCCTGGTTGGATATTGAGTATGAAGTTATGGTTAATAATATGGAAGCAGAGGCGAGGCGGTTAATTGAGTTTTGTGATTTGACTTGGGATCCCGCGTGTCTTGCTTTCTATGAATCCAAGCGTCAAGTGCGTACGGCTAGTTTTTTACAGGTACGTCAGCCTATTTATACGTCATCTGTTGAACGTTGGCGTCGATATGAGAAAGAGCTTGCACCTCTTATTCATGCTTTAACTCAACAGTCCCTAACAACGATATCCAATCCCGCACCCAATAGCATGCATGATCAAATGCAGGGATCACGATAATTTTTGGTTTTTTTACTGCAGGAAAACGCTTAGCAAATGCCAACGCAACTTCTTTACGAACGACCGTATCTTTGCCGCCTACCCAATGTGTTTGTGGAATGGAAGCTAAATTTTTCCATTCATTAGCTGGATTTAATGATCCATCTAGTGGGGTTAAATCTTCTTGAGCTACCCAATAATCTGTATCTAATATGGCAGCAACGGTAATCAATTGAATCACATCAGTACGTTTAGCAGAAAGTAATGTGGCAATCGTGCCGCCACCTGAATAGCCAATCAATAAGATTTTGTTAGCATGATAATATTTTTTTAAGTCATCTACGGCTTGATTCATTGCATTGATTACTTCGGATGAAAAACGTAAGTCAGTCCAATAGGCTTGTTGGCAATTTTTCCATTCCTCTTTCGATACAAATTGACAAGGTCTAGCTAAATACGCGACGGGATAATTTTTTTGATCCTGAACAGCCATGTTGAGTGCGGTAGGAATATTCGGAGTGGGATTCGTCGATGGCCTATGTTCCGACAACCAGGCTAACCCATCACCTTCGATATAAATAGTTAAAATTTTAGTTTTGTTTTTCGCTAACGGACCATAAGCTTTCAATATAAATTGAGTGGTGTGAATTGTATGCTCTTTCCAATTAATTCTTTTTGCAATCTGAGCAGCATGCATTGTGCGTGCTTCGGGAGGCGGTATCAGTGTTGATGATATGCATCCCGATAAGTACAAACAAGCTATAATGATCAGTGAATAAAATCGCATTACAGTTCATATTTGATTGTTGCGGCGCCAGTGTTGCTGTAAGCATTATTGCCCGATTGTACATTATAGTTTAGTTCAATAATGAGAGGATTCGTTTGACTTGTCATCATTAAACCAATGCCACCTCGAAGAACTAATCCATTAAATTGCACGCCAGGAGTCGAGAAACTAGGACCACCCGCCACAAAAGTAGCACTAACTTGCGGTTGACTGTTAATTACATTTTTAGCAACACCCGCATACCCCGTTAAGGTCACAGCATGTGGGCTTTTTAGTGTTGTTAGATGATAAGCGCCATTAAAAGTAGCGCCTAGCACAAGAGAAGAATTGTTATTAGTGGCAACGGCTAAATCCATCAGAGAACCCGATTCCCGATAACTGCCTTGGTTGACAAAAAGGTAACTTGCATCAATCTCCGGTGTAAATACTAAGTTTGAACTGAATGGAGTAATACGCCATCCTGCTTCTGTGTGGAGGTTAGTAAACCAGCTATTGTATGAACCTTTTGCTGTGCTTGAATATAAAGGAATGGTGCGACTTGAATTATTAGTTCCATATCCAACTAAACCTTGACCGCCTAAATAAACTTGATTAGGAAATTTTTTTGCCCCATATAACATGACTTGATACGCTTTGCTATTAATTGATTGGTTGTTGAGTACAGACTTGCCATACATATTATCTCCGCCTGCAGCAACGGCTCCTCCAATTACTCCATTATTATTAAATTCTAGATCTCTTCCAATCACTGCGCCGTACGCTGTCGCATTAAAACCATTAACCGTATTATGTTGATTTTGTGTCATTGATGCGCCATATGGTTTAATCCATATTGATCCCGGTTGATAGAGTACAGTATCGCCAGCGGATTTACCCCGTAAGCTATTCCACCTTGGATTGATATCAGTAACAGCTTGCGTTATCAATTGCGTCATTTGAAAGTTTTCATTGGTTAACTCTGGTGTTGCTTGGCTCGCTGCTGTTTGCAGTGCACTAGTTGTGGTTAATGTAGAGTAGGGGGCGAAGAGGGAATTTCCCGCTGCCACTTGTCCAATGATAGTGTTCAGTACCCCTTGGCAATAAGTGCCTTGACAGGCAGTGTAAGCAGCGGGATTAATTGCGGCAGTCAGATTGACACCATTGTTAGCGTTGTTAAGCGCTGCAGAAAACTGCCAAATAAAACTATTGTCACTGACATTAAATCCACTGGTAGGTGTGACGAACGTATTTCCGCTAATAATATTAGCGAAAATATCGCCAGCATGAAGCGAAGCATTTTGCCCAACTTGTACGTAAATATTGCCACTTCGTGATAAATCGGCCGTGTCACTCACGGATATGTGACCGTAATTGCTTGTGCTGGAGACGCTAGTTTGAAAAATGCCTCCGGTATTTTGTGTGTAATTTCCCGCTATTGTTTGTAAGTTATTTGTAACGACTAATGTTCCTGAATTGTTAAGAGCATTTGCAACAGTGATGGAATTAGCCATGTTAAATATCGCATTTTGAGCAATATTAAATGCGTTAACATTATAAATTCCTTCACTAGTAAATGTAGCGCCATTCGTAATATTTACATTCGTATTAATAGCATTGACTGCCCCTATAATCCGTGCGCTTGTGCCCAAAATATCGATATTATTCACATTACCATTAGTGATATTTATAGCAAAAATGTTACCTTGAATAGTTCCGCTATTAGAGATGCCCCCGTTGGTCGTTCCGCTAGAAATATTTATGCCCGTTGCGCCACCTCTGATTGTGCCGCTATTAGAGATGCTGCCGTTGATCGTAGACGAGCTAATATTTAGGCCGTTATTGCCACCACTAATCGTTCCGCTATTAACTATTCCACCTACAGTGCTCCCACTGAGGACTGATATACCATTTTGACCTCCGCTTAAGGTCCCGCTATTGGTTATGTTGCGTTGAATAGTAGATACATTACTGACATTTATTCCATTAGCGTTGGTACTTTGAATTCTCCCACTATTTAAAATTCCGCCATTGATGACACTCTGATTCAAAGCAATGGCGTTACCGCTGGTTGCATTAATTAAGCCTTGATTGGTAATGTCGCCGCTGATTATAGAATTAGCAATGATTGACATGCCACTGTCGACCCCGCCACCACTAATTGTACCGCTATTCATGATGCTGCCACTGATCGCACTAGTTGTGATTCGTATGCCGGTCGCAATATTACTATTAATCGTTCCACTATTAAAAATGTTTCCATTAATAGTGCTATTACCGCCAATAGTGATACCCGTAGTATTGCTACCAATTACGCCACTATTGAGAATCCCTCCATTGATGGTGCTTGTGTTAAAGATCGAGATACCAACACCCGAAGTGCTGCTAATGGTTCCGGTATTCGAAAGCCCATTTGAAACCACGCTGGTACTCAGGCTGATACCCGCATTAACAGCACTAATCAATCCACTATTTGAGATGCCACCATTGATTACGCTATTTGCTGAAATCCCAATACTAGTCAGTGCGCTGATTGTCCCACTATTAGAAAGTCCATTCGAAAGTGAAGAGCTATTTGTTACAGCAATACCAATACCGGTTGTATTGCTCACCAGTCCTCCAGTATTTACCGTAATAAATGAATTGGCAGGTTGATAGTTACTCATCAGAATGCCGCCCACTGTGCCGCCATTTTCTACGGTAACACTGTTTCCACTGGGAGCGATGCCATTAAAATCACATATTATACCTGCTAAAGCAGTACCAAGTATTTGAGTGGGGCAATTTACAGCCATTGCAGCTTCAGCATGAAGGGTAAGAATACTTTCCAGCACATTGGGATCCTAAGCTTAGAATTCCACGTGGACAAGTTGTCGCG